>MDTC01051481.1_pt1 | contig 27119 bp, 45 predicted proteins | sample 811181 | NCBI WGS metagenome assembly MDTC01 (sample SAMN05326644, study PRJNA326480) | marine metagenome | isolation source: seawater | place: Pacific Ocean: North | collected 2011
CGCTCAATGTTCTCTTTGCAGGACTCTAGAAAGATGACAAAGGGATATCCGTGGCTGTTGATGACGGGACACCCCACCTGAGTGTCGGACGAGTAGACTTGGCTCAGAATCTCGTCGAGTCCCGGCTCGGTCGTGCTTCCCTCTAAATAGCAGGCAATGGCTCCGGTCGATGTCCCGACTGGAAACTGGCAGTTGCGCTTGAAGAAATCACACTGGGCAGTACACAGAGGCAGTATTATCAAGATAATACAGAGTACCGAGTACGAAGACGAACGCATTACTTTGGTATTTATTGACTTTTTTAACTGCGATATATACTGACTAATATCGACTATGGACGCAACACAGTACATTACGGTAGACTGCTGGGCTATGGTGCTAGACGTTATAGTGGCCAGATCAATAGAAGGGGCCTTCCAAGACTTTGCCAATCAAAGGGGAACGAGCCACATTTGTCCGGATTTCAAGGCGTTTAGGGGCGTGTGTCGTCTCTTCCGGGGCCTCTCCATGACGAAAAGATGGAACGTTGTTGTTGCCAAGTGCAACAGGTTTAAAGAGGTCCTTGCTCAAATGGAATCAAAGCACAGCTTCTGTAGTCGCATTCCAAGACCCTTTGGCCTCCCTCACATACGGTATCACTATCTTGCCCCTACCAAAGACCACCTCAACGCCATACTGGGCAAAGGGCACATCTTCAGCTCCATCCACTGCACCACAAAGACTATGGATCACGGGCCCTCTCTTTTCATGCTACTGAGAAAGCTCCATTACGGGGTCTTCTTTTGCTTCTACATGCACTTTCGTGCTTCCGATCACATCCAGCTGTGCGACTCAAGAAAGGAAAGCTTTATGAAAAACATGAGGCTCAACTGGCTTATAAACCCCATCAGGATCAGAACCGTCTACTTCCAGATCAATGATTCTAGACTGAGTAATCAAATCCTGTCATTCATTCACGATCCACGACAACTCGTGATATCCAGAATCTAAATCACATCACACTGTACCTCTTCTATCACTAGATGTCACACATGGCCCAGACGGAGAACCCACGGCACACCTTGGTGCATACGTCCCCCTTCACCGGTATCTGATCGTAACGGCCGGATACGACTCTATCGTCGAAAGAAACGCACATAGGTGCTTCAAGAACAAATACACTATATGTGAAAGAGGAATCCCACCCGGATCCACACAGAAGGAATGGCCCCCCAGGAATTACATTCACATATACACGGTCCAGTCCATCATACTAGAATACATCACGGTTGTGAACTTTAGTGCCCTCTTACACGCATTCCCGAACCTAAAGAGGGTCTACTATGGAGCTCATGTCGGGAGGGCCAAGCTCCTGAAATCATATCTCACCGCAAGGCGCATTTGGGTTGGCGCCAAAGAGGATCTTAAATGAGCGTTATTCAGTACCTTAATAAATAATGAATCAGAGCAAATCAGACGGCATTAGTGTGCTGGTCGCCATTTTTTTGGTGGCACTGTTTGTGTGCGCTCTCGACTTATACAACGCGTACAAGAGAAAGAGTAAGAACGGGTACGCCAGAGTACCCACAGATGAGGACATGGGAACTCAGGTGTAGTCGGGCTATATACGCTTGTTGTGTCATAACTCGGATATGGAGAAATCCGCCTACGAAAAGTCGTATGATGATGCTCTCGAGATCTGGGATCGTCTGGAAAATGTCACAAAGGAAGATCCTTACAGAGAGACCGAAAGGTGCCCTATGCACCCCTACCACTTCTTCGAGCTATCAAAGATACGCGGCTTTACTACCAGAAACGGAAGCGATTACCTTTCTTATGTGACTATATGGAGAGGAAGGTACCATAAATGATCTATGCACTTATGCTTATGTATTTATGTACTATTACTATTATTACATATACATATACACAATAGACTCAACTAATATTTATCGAAGCAATGGCCGCCCTTGCGACAATCAAGTGCGCATATGTGTACATCAGTAGTGCAGACGCTCAATACGAGCAGGATGGGCGCCCTCTGGTTCCCCAAATGTACTCCAACTTGGTTCGTTACTTGGAATTGCTGTGTAGCCAGAGCGACATGTACTGGGATAGGTGTGAATTATCAGAGATCGAGGCTCGGTGCGAGTTTACCCTCGATCAGGCGTTTGCGTGCGTGAAACTCGATGATAAATCAGTGAAACTGGATAGGTTCCATGGGATGGTGTACTGGAGGAATTCTGACGCGTCCATCATAAGCACCTGTCTAGACGAGGCTATCATCGAAAGAAAAAGAACAAAGGGCAAAGTGTCAAGCCTTCTCTCTATTGCCAGGGTTGCTGCGGCAAAGGCATTAGTGGACATTCCCGGTTCCATAGAGTCTATGCCCAATACACTCAGACACCCAGTGCGACCCCAAAAAGAAATAAAGTACTGGTCGATACAGTCCCATTTCATAAAATACAAAATGAGATTCTAGAACCATTAGCGAAGAGACTGCATCAAATTTATCCTTCCATAGCATTATATTCATTAAAATTGTTCTGGTATATAAATCCGGTATTATCATTTTCGTCTGGTAAATCTCAACAAAAGAATGTGGGCCTCTCCAGACGCCCCACGACACTTGTACCGATAAAATGTACCAAGTATTTAAGTATGGGGAGTCAATATTGTAGATTTATATACCGAAAAATGTACCATACACACGAGTACCGTCGTACCACATACTGAGTGTACTTACAGTACATATGTACTTTTTCCAGCCAGTCCGTACATACATATATTATACTCTGTTATGGACTGTACTAACTCCGATACGCCATTGAAACTACCATTAGGTCCGGTACTCAACTGCAAGACGGAATGTGTGTACGAAGGTTTGGTTGCTCATATAGAGCACCGTCCCAATCAGCACCCACAATCAGTACTTACAGTGCAAACCCCTTACAAGACGTATGAAGTAAGTGTCGAGCTCGACTGCGAAGACAATGATAGTGGCCTTTACTACTTTGATCCCAAGGATGAGGAGCTGTGGGGAGGACAGTCAAAAGAGATTAGAGTCTCGGATGTCATTGATATGGCACTTGAACTCGATGATGACGGAGGCTACACTCTCATGAGCTTCAACAAGAGCAGAGACACTCTTGTATCTCGTCCTGTATCCCTTCGCAAGGACAGCATACTCAGCCCGTTTGCTAGAGTAAACCCATTCATTTGGCACGGCCACCAGTTTGAGTGTCTGTTTGAGGCTCTGGTGTTCTCGATGGTCAAACCCGACTCCATCCATCACTTTTACAACGCTTGCAATAATGTCAGCGAAAGGGAAGACGTGCTCGATACGGGCATTGCTGCTCATGTCGTGTTCAGAGAGCCAGAAAAGTATAACGTGGACCTCATGACTCCCACTCAGAATCAACTCGAAATGTGGACTGGGCTCTGGATGTCACTCATGAGGGCCATGTACAACACCAATAAGGATGCTACAGACGATGCCCTGTCCTCTTACTCTAATGAGCACTACATTTACTATGAGGATCCCTGGATGCCCTCTCTTATCGGAGGAACTCCACATCGGAACAAGGGGGTGTGGTGCTTTAAGGGCTTTAACGTAATTGGGTCACTCTGGATGATGCTCAGAAGGGAGATCATTTACGAAACAGTATTACATAAATAAAGTTACAATCACACCCTCAAGCCCTTGAATCCCATTTCCAACACCCCCTTCCCTCTGTCTATGCTATTGTGAATGGGTGCTGCCTTGCTCTTCTTGCAGAACTGCTCAAAGCATGCCTCATCGCTGAAAATGGGCTTCCCCAGCGTCTCGTTGACCTCGTTGTGAAGCCTGTTGATCCACTTGTGGGCACCGGTTCTGCTTGATATGACAGAGACTGGGTGTCTGTTCTTGAAATCGTCAAAGTGCTTCTGGCAGTGTGGACAGGGAAGGCACAAGTGATCAATACACGACTTGATCTTCCCAATGTGGCTCCCGGCTTCCGGCAGCCTGTGTAGCCAGTTCCAGACTCCGGGGCCCCATTCTTTAGTGTCCACACCCTCTGGGTTGTGGATGACCTCAATCTCCATGCTCTTCCTCTCTGTCAGATGTAAGATCGTCTATGAGATAGAGGACCAAGGCAAGCGCAACACCCTGGAATAGCCAATACACTGGTGTTCTTTCCATGAATGATACTATTCAATTCCGGAGACCTATATAATCCACATCCAGCGACATTTAACGTTGTTAATATGAAGTCCCCCCACTTCAAAGACGAGTGCAAGCTCAAAAGCCTCAAATATACCAAAGTGCCACCCTCTGAGATACAGAGAATAAGATTCTTTCAGTTAAAGGTAAATCGCTTGTTCTTCACTCTCTTTACACTCGTCAACTAAAGTATCAATACTCAAATCCAAAGCACAAGTGTTACCTCCAAACCGATAAAAACGGCACCCTCCTCATCAACAGGGGTGCCTACCGTGCGTACAAAGCAAGCAAGAGGAAGAGAACCCTTCCCATTACTTACGAACTCAGATGGGAATTGGCCTGCGAGCAGAACTGGAAGTGCAAAACGTGCAAGAAGAAACTCAAAGTCACGGCCCAAGTGGACCACATCAAACCCCTGTGTCAAGGGGGGGACGACGCAGTACATAACCTTCAGGTATATACACACTATGGCATACTATCCTAAGAAAGCCAAGCTCATAATTATCCCATTTCAACCCAAGGTCCTATGCTGCGACTGTCACGCAGACAAGACCAGAAAGGAATCCAAGCAGATTCACCCCAGACGAGACCTCAAATACTATTTCCCACATGCACGAGACTACTCAAGTGCTCCTCATAGCCCACACATCACTTCTGGCGATCATAGCTCTGCTCGTTGGGTCGACCTTCAACAACACCCTCGAAGACGAAGCCGAATTCGCGGAAAGACACAAAAATACCGACTTGAGCGGCCACCTCAGAGACACACGGGATAAACTCTTAAACTCGGTCATCTCTGACGGATCACTGGGTGCATTCATCGGATTTCTGGTGGCCTTTGTGGTATACGGTAATACACTCCTTCTCTCTGTTAAAATACATACCCATTTCCGATGACGCCATCGCTCACAACGTACTCTACTCAGGACTTGCTGGCTCATACATAGCCCACATAGCCTCCAACCGCAATGACAATACTAACATGTGGCCCAGACAGGCACTCGCAACTCTTAACTTGTTCATGTTTGCCATTCTCCTCGCTTGGCTTATCGTGGCCATCGATACATGCACCCACGGAGAGGCCAACGTCAGATGCGCAAACGATAACAAATACACAGCAAACGACATTCTGGGGCTATCTGACTGGGACGTGTACACCACATGCGAGAAACAAGACTCACTAAACCAGCAAATCACAATGGGATACTGCCCGACTCTGGGACTTACTCTCGGGATCGGGTTTATTACATCTGCTTTGGCTCTGATGGGTTCATTTTATGCCAAACATGAGAACAATGGTGGTGCGTATCGAGAGTTAAATAGTAACGTAGCCTACAAAATAGGGCACCTTATGTTCTAGTGTTTTAATACATTCCAATAAACAAACAGCACTATATCCTAATCACGTACACATCATCTATACCGTTGCTATTATGGACTCGGAAGAATTTGACCGACTGTGCTCACTCGCCATTTTTATGCCACCGATGACTGGTACAAAAACAGGCACAAATACGGGCCCGAATACGAATAAAAATAAAAGTTAGCCAATTAAAACCCTAATCCTATCCCTTTCGGCGTGTACGTAAGCCCAAGCGATGCCGTTCCCGACTGCGCCGTAGACGTATTTGCCGTAGGTGTACTCGGGGAGGTCGTCCATATCTTTGATGTTTACAAGAGCATCCTTATTGTTGAGAGGGTAGAAGCGCACCCATTTATCATCGTCCCGTTTGATCTGCAAGTGGGGAGGCATTGTCTTGGCATCACATTTCAGTGAGTTGGTTTAAGAGTGAAGGATTAACGTCTATATATGCGAAGAAATAAGAGTATAGAGAAATGGATGCGGACCGTGTTCAGCGTTTGGGTGGGTTGGTGGCCATTGGTGTGGCGAGCCAGGTGTCCTCAGAGGCCTTGCAGACCAAATCGAGTGCGCACTCGTGAGTCTCCTTTTGATTGGTTCCCAAATGCTCAATGCTCACACTTATTCCATTCAAAGATTCTGGCTCATCATAGCCATCTCGCTGGGTATGCTTGTGGTGCAGGTGCTCTTTCATGAGTTGATTAATCTTCGAAAGAAGATTGGCTCCGACTCCAACTGGGACATGTGGGTCCAGACACTGGCCCAGACTATGCTGGGGCTCGAAACAATTGTGAGTTTGCGGCTGTGTAACGTTCTCATATCATGGCCATTACAATGAGTCAAACACCTAACAATCGCATGTAAAGATATGGACGTTATACGGATCGGCCATTGGGCAGTGGGTGCTCCGGATGTACACTGACATGTACACTGTGCCCAGATTCTTCTACTTCTTGCCCCTTTACGCTTTCCTCTTTGGATATTTTGCCGTCAACTCTGGGAAGGTGAAGGGGGGTTCGGAGGAGAGACAGCAAGTACAGTTTGATGCAATGGATGTATTGAGGAGACTAAATAGACTAGAACAGGGTGCTAAGACGGGCCAAGATAGCGCAGTCGTTATAAATGGTTTGAATTATTGAGTATAAATATATTATTGTCTTATTAGTAAATTGGTGAAGTGAAGATGAGCTCGAAGGGCAAGCGTCTAGAAGAAAGGGGAAAAAACATTTGCAGACTGACGATTTTAAGTGTTTCACCGGTAACCTTAGAAAAGGAAAATAAAGAATCAGAGCCAGAAAAGGAAGATGAGAAAAAGATAGAACAAGTCGATTCGAATGTGAACAGGGGTGCGTCCATTATGGAACAGTTTTCCAAGAGCAAACACCCAAGTTCGGATCAATGAAAATTTGACATCTGAAACCGGATTTTGCGATTTACAATATTCTGAACTTGGATTTTCCGAATCGGAACAAAGGTAACCGGATCGCACCCAAGATACACCTTTAATCCGTCTTAGGTCTTCGAGTTTAGATACGCATTTTATGGTATTAAAGCTAATATGTGATGTGAACGTTACCAAATTTGCACATTCTCATTAGTGTATATACGTACAGTGCATGATGTATGATAGTATAACCTAAGTCCAATCATGTCCATCTCGAATGACGACTTTGAGAGGCTGTGCGCGTTGGGGGCCATGTGTATTGATGGGAAACAAAAAAAAAATCGGAAATACAGACCGTCGAAGGAAGGACATCCGTACAAAGATGAAAGCAAAGAACTCTACGATAAAATTATAAAATGGGAAAGCAATCATAATGGACAATTTTTTCGTTGGTTCCCTCTTGTACCAGAGGTGTGGGATCTGTTACAAAGGGTCAACATGGATGAACAATTAAAATTCACATCACGCAATGATGATACTTTATTTTCAGTGGCGGCTAACGTGTTTAAGAGTATCATAAAATACACAATTAGAGTTGGAGTAAACCATGCAAGGACATGGACGAACGCAGACGCCAGAATGGCTTTAATACTCTATAGAGGAAAACCAGCGTACTCGCCTGAACACTTCGGAATTATAAGGCGTGCAATTGAAGATGTAGATAGATATATAGAGGAGGATAAAGACGCATGGCCCAGTGATGCGAAAGTTTTTTTTAAAAGAACCCTATTTGAGTTGAAAAGAATTGAAGGAAAGGATGGGTGTAACAATGACGACGATTGCATATCCACATCACTGCCCGAGTTTGATACTGAACTTCATTTCGTATATAACAATGAGTCTACAAGCAGCGATCTCGTTTCCTCACCCAGCAATCAGGAGAATCAGGAGAATAAGGAGGAGGTCATTATTATTTCTGATAGTGATGATGATATTGAGGAGCCGACAATGAAATATAGAAATGGTGATACTTACACTGCAAACCCCGGAAGAGGTCTGTTTAAGGGCAAAGGAGAGTATAGATGGAATGAGCCTGGCCAGAGTTACGAAGATGGGCCTACATTACGAGCTTTTTTTAATGGGACAGAGATACCTAAAAAGAAGAGCACCGAGTTTTCTTATAAACCAGACTATTTCAGCGATAAATTCAATTGTACGATACGACACAAGGAAAAATTCGACGATTGTGAAATAAAGGCCTTCATTCGAAAAATGGACAATATATTACAGCATTCCAGAGGTGATTACTGGCAGTCGGACGTTGATGGAAAAAATAACGATGTATGGCAATATTATGAAGAAGTACCTTTGGAGCATCCCGATGATTCGTATCCCTATGGTTTAAGCGCCATGACCACTTTCCAATTGGTTGATACCCAAGGACCGTTATCAATAATATCGAGAGAATATTTTGCCGAAGTCCAAAATACAAAGGTAGCAATTCATATAGTGTTGGCGGGATCAGGCCAAGAAGAAGGGGCATATCACATCAAACCTCAAAATTTAACACCAGATGAAGCCACTGAAGCCATCAAAATTGTCAACGATGCACTTGATAAGTATATAAAAACCTCTATCAATTAAACCTTTTTATGCAATAAAGTAGCAAAGTATTCTAGAGCTCTTCTTGAGACGTTTTCGGCTTGATCCGTGTCTTCGTCTGCGAGTTTGGAAGGGGCAATGGCCGAGAACATTTTGACTCTTCCGAGCCATTCTGGGGATTGATCGATTGTATCTCTTTGGACGGCCGAGTACCTAGAGCATGCGGGTTAAAGGGAGGCTGGAATAAGGCGTTCATTGGGTATTTCTAAGTGTACTTACTTGGAGGAGTAAGGGGGAGAGACCATGCCCCCAATGTAGGCGGCTGCTACTAGGTTCCCAATGTCTGTCTTTGGAGGATAGAGCTCCGGGTTGGATGTAAATGCCTTCCACACGTCTCTTCTGTGTTTGACGGTTTGGGGCAGGAGTGCGTATTTGAGTGAATCCGGGTCTCTGGTGAGCACAGAGTTCAAGAACCCGCTCTCGCCATCAAAGGCTGGCGATTCGGTTTTTCTATTGCCGCTCGCAAAGTGGTTGAGGATGTTATCGGCCTCGAGTGATCTTTCTCTGAGGGAGTAGGAAGCGTCTGGTCCGATGATATTATGAATAGGGTTGCTGTGTTCGGTAGAGAGCACGCTTTCCCCGTGAGTGACGAGATGGATGTTTCTGTTGCCCACACCGGCAAGATAGGCCTGTAGGATGCGTTCCTTGAAGTTGGACTCCCCGGGAGTATAGATGACAATGTGTGAGGCGGACTTGTCGATGAGCTCGTTTACCTTTGTGATGTCTGGGTACTGTTCTTCGTCGACTTGGACGTGAGAGAATGGGATTCCCTGATGGACGAGTCTGCGTTGGGTTGAATGGTGCGATATTGATTTCGGGGGAACGGCAGTTAGATTCCGGATTGGAGGAATGATTGGGGAAATCGGGGTGGTGTTCAATTTTGATTTTGAGAAATAATTGGAATGGGTTTTGGGTTGGGATACGATATTGATTTCGGGGGAGGGCGCACTTGGGTATCAGCACCATACGAGTGTGCTCGTTGGGTCCGCCTTCGAGGGTGCGTGTCCCGCCGTGTATGGCCACTGAACGCTCGACTTGGGCATTGTCTGGCCATGTGCCAATGCAAAATTTCGTGAGGGCCTTGTCTTCGGATCCGTAGAGTGCACCCAGAATAGGGCTTGATTCAATGCACCCATCTGGCAGGTTGTTTGCACTCAGGTCTACGTCTTCCCTAGCGAGAGAAAGAGAAGAGAGTGATACTTTACTCAGATCATCCGTCTTGGTCAGGCTGTCTTCCAGCCTCTTTACTCGGGCCTGGATGTTGGCGATGGCTCTATTTATCTTTACGGAATCCATACTTTCTACAAAACATCTTTGTGCGATTTATATATAAACGTCGGTGTGAACTCCTATTAACCGGTGTTCCCGCTAGAGACCGGGATGTTGCGTGTCCTGGCACTGCTTGCACTCGTCCCATGTGCATCAAGCGCAATGGCGGGCCCAGAGGGGACTGCGCTTGTTGTGCTCAAGGGGAGGACGTTTCCTGTTTTGTGGGGGTCCAGACTTAGGCTGAGGGCCGGCGTTGACGAGGACATAGAGTTTGGGGTGTGTCGGGTGGGAGTATTGGAGAACTGCGACGAGGGTCTTGTATCCTACCATGATACTGATTCATACTGTACCGTAAGTACCGAGGATTGTGGATGTTGGCACTGGGTATTCCAGGGTAAGTAAGTACCAACATTTGGTACTATAACTTTTCAGTATAAACCACAATTTTTCTCAGCCCAATTTTTTCATATGTACAGAACCAGCACCAAGTACCGACAAAATAATACAGAGGCGCTCCAAACAGCATACGTACTGTGCGGTGATCTCCATACCCTCCGGAGTGGACGTTAGGAAGGATATCGCCTTTGAATTTGCGCTCCTGAAGAGTTCTGTCCGATACCTAACACGTGAGGGCAATCAGATATTCGAGCACTCCTATAGGAGTTTACCGGTACATTCCGCAATACCCTATAATAAGTACCTAGCCGTTCACGCCCTGAATTACTGCGATTCGAGGGTTAACGAGACGTACAGAGTGCATTCTTGTCGGGACACTCCTCCATTCATACTTAACATAGAAACCCTTAGAGAGGATCAGGATAGTCTTGTAGATAGGGCCATTAAGCTCTGGCCAATCGGGGTGTTATTTATCTCCTTTACACTTGCGATAGTCTACGAATCCGTTTTAAAATAATCATGTCTAAAAAGCTAAGCAGAGCAACCCTTGCGGTTGACGACTCGTTTTGTTCCAGCCCAGACTTTAACACAGACGCCTTTCTTAGAGACACCCTGAAAGCCGTGTTACCACATCTTGCAGAGCTGTATGACACTGATAACATTCTCGAGGCGACCGACCAAACGCGGACATCGGATCCAAGGCTGTTATCCACGAAGAGCTGGTTCTGTGAAAGCCTCCTTAAGGTGAGCACGCTAATACGGCCGTTGCACGACAATTCCTAACTTAAATCATTTGCAGAGCTACACGAGAATACCGAAGGACGCCGACTTTATCAAGAAGAACAAGTGGAAGTCGGTGTTAACAAAGCAAGTCACAGGGCCTCTCACACGCAAGAACACGCACATGAGGTCCACAATGGAGGAACCGGATGTGTCTTGGGACAAGCATGATCTTAAACGACTCTATGGAGATGTGTTTACACAGGCTGTCATGAACCACTATCACGCAGCCCTGATGAGATGCGTGTGTGTCATGACCATGACGAACGGCGAGCGACTCGACGGTAGAAAGGTGCGCTCATTTCTAGAACCGACGATCAACTCGTATACGCTCGCCTAACGCTCTTCTCTACTCACAAGATTGTGTGTGCACCCGGAGATGTTGTCACAACAGAATGTATTCCGTCCCTCAATGACGATTTTGATGCCTGTGTTGTCGTGTCCAAGAAACAACAGGCCGTTCTGACGTACTTTATCACAAGAAAGGGCGACCCACTGAAATACAATGCCCTCGGCCAGAGCATACGAAAACTGGCATCCCTGTGGCCCGGCTACACACCCTCCGACTGTACAGCCATCTCCACGATCCTTTACGAGAAGCTCTGGCCATTGAGGGACTCACACTCTGTCCATCTCAAGCCTCTGAAGAACCGCCTTGCAAGCCTGTGGGGGATCTACGACAACCACACGGTTCCTCTGAGCATGACATCCGACTTTGATCACAAGGGTGTTTTCTTTCTCAACGATAATACCAAAAGCATCGATTTCGAGGCCGTGGCCAGGGTGACGCGTGAGGTGAGGCTGCTTCGTGGCGAGATTGTGTTGTATTGATGTGACCTCACACTCAGCCCACTCCACTCACACTCACACAGAGGATCAGCATACCTTACCTCCCAAATCTCGATCCGGAGTGTACCGAAGACTATCTGCGAAATTGCATCTTTGCAAAGGATGCCCTGAGGGACATCTTGCGAATAGCAAAGAGGTCCATCAGGCCACTCAGCTGTCGGCACGAAAAGATGAGGCTGGCAAAGATCATAGCTACGAAATCCATCCTATCTAACAACACTGCTATCCGTTGGGCCGTGAACACCAGGCGCGCCTTGAAAAGGGCTTCTCGGTAATTTTCGTTCTTTTCATCATCTTCTTCATTTTCATCATTCTCTTACATGATATACTCGCCCATCCGCCTCCCTGTGTGCCAAAGCTCTCTCAGGGGTGGCGGCTATAAAGCAAAAAGGTCCATCATCAATAGAATAGTTAGACGTACGGCCATCGACGGTGTTGTCAAAAGCGGGACGGTTCAGGCCTCTTTCGTAAGGGTCGTGGCCTTGTGCAGACTGGCTAAATGCGCACCCATCTCTCCGCATCTCCTTAAGATTGGAAGGATAGGAAGGGTTGGTACGGATTCCGCTTGTATACCAGTGTCGGACTGCACTGCAAAAAAAGAAGAGAGCATTGACATCAAGATCGAAAGGCTTGGCCTGTTGAATAACGTATTAGGGCCAGCATGGCAATATGGCCATTATTAGAAGAGGCGGTTAAGGGAATCAAGGGGAGCGCTAAATTAGAGGTAATAGAGAATAAATCGAACAAGATTGGGGTTGGAGTAACCAAGCAAGTCCACACACTCCCAATATGGTTTGCAGTCATGGGCGTGGGTGCCTTTATCGCACTTGTAGCTACAGACCAAATGGGAGAGGAGTTTTACAAGTTCTACGCAGAGGGCCATGTGACCTTCTTCGAGTCCACAGTGGACAGCATAAACGAGTATGGGGTGCTCATAGCCATCAATTTTTTACTGGGACTGCGTAAGTATTGTACTCTTTCTCTTTATTACTTCACTACTCACCGCCAACTACAGTACGCACGTACTACAAAAGGGTGGAAGAGGGCTTCAATAATGGGATATGGAATGATTTCTTCAGTATGGACGAAAGGGACTTGTATTTTAGCTACTACAACAACGAATATTGGACCATCCTGCTGGTTGGTGCATGCCACACCACTTGGCTCTACATATCAGTAGTGTTGCAGCTATATCTATCCTTTATGGATATTTTCGTGTTTATGGCCGGCCTCTTTGGACAGCTACTTGGATTTCTTATTATTTTCAATGAAAGGTTTAATGAGGCAAAGATAAAGGAAATTGCGTCTATTGTAGATGAGAAGAGGAGAGAGAGTGTAGTTAAAAATCCAGCATACGAAGGCGCTACTAAATCTCTCCTATTTTAACCCACTCGCCATATTATATTATCTATAAACGTGCACCTTGTTGCCTATTCATATCAGCGCAATAAACCATGAGCGACATGGATCGCCTTTGCGCTTTGGGAGAGGCCATGTGTAGCATGGCATTGGGGTCTGCTGTGCCTATTGGGCCCAACCCTAACACAGAAGAGCCAAACCAAAAGAAGAGGAAGAGGACATCGATGAAGCTTAAGGCCGCCCGACAGAGGCTGAAACAAGGTGTTCATTTGGTCTGGCAGGGTATAGAGAATGCAATGTGGCTAGAGCAGGAGATGAGAAGACACAAGCAATTCAAAGAGTCTTGTGACAAAAACCCTAATGTGCTTCAACAACGTGTTCATGAGGAACTCTGTAAATCTACAGGATTCGGTAAACCAACATGGAAATATATAACGAACGATTACACTTTTTCACAGCTTCAATTTGAAATGGATTACGATCAATATCGTAACTCATACACGTTTACAGCCCAACCTGCGGCCACTGGGGCTTTATTGGATTTTGAATACAGGGTTGATGAAAAGAAGATACAATTACATTACTTCTACTATAGTATCGCCGATCAAGAGGACAAAAAAAAATTCCCGCCATACATGACAATGTATTTTCTATGCATGCTAGCCGACAGCCTTGGTGCGAAAATAGCGATACCTACAGATGCATCAAAAGCAAAATCACTTGTCTATAATGAAAAAGATGAAAAATGGGAATTGGAATACAAAACCTATTACGGTAGATACGGTTTTGAACCAGGTAGGTACGCTGATAAGGTCAGAAAGCCCTGTCCGAAAGAAGAACAGGAGTGGGTAAAGGAAAATTGTGGAAACGAACAAAATGAAGAACAGTGCAGGAAGTCTTTACAAGAGCGAAAAGAGCGAGCCCAGCGAGGAGAAGACAAGTCATTGCCACCTCAGTGCTTCCTACGAACCACACAAAACGTTCTTGCACTTGCTGATCTTAATCTCGAGAAAAGGACCAGATTTGTTGGAGAAAGTCCAGAGAGCATTAAAAAAAATAAACCTTATCCTACCGCGGATTATGAATATATGCCAAACGGACGAGGTACATTAACTGTTTATGATGAAAATGGTGTCCCCACAAAATATAAGGGTAAGGTCGAACAGAAAGAGGGTGTTATTACGATTTGGGACGATAACACACGTTACGTGTTGGGGTTTGTTGATCTCGTAAAAATAAAAAAGCAAAAAAACGAGAAAGACGAGGGATTCAAAGAAGGTGATACAAGTATGAGTGATGAAGTTGCTGATATGTTTGATCGTGATAGCGAAACATGGACACATTATGGAGGAATCTTGACGGCTTTAATCGAGAAGGCAGGAGGGAAAATTGTCCTTAGTATGCAAGATGGAAGACATGCGTTGTGTGTCAGGGCAAAAACGTATAATATCTCTGGGGTGGAAGGAGAAATCTTAATGAAATTTTTTTACCGAGTTACAAATGGGATAGGGACTTTAACAAAATTTGACTTCCGTCGTAAAGCAATGATTGGTGAGAGGTTTGAACATGTATCGTATATGCTTACTACAATACAGGGAATGGTTCAGAAGACAGATGTTGATACCATAGAGGTGATAACCGAAGAGGAATACAAAAATCTAGCTTTGGGAGGGGTTGCAAGGAGGCAACAATTAGACATTGTTTCTAGTCTAAAGCATCCAGCTGGCCCTATAGTCAATCCTCAAGATTCTCAAGATGAAGATATGAGTGTTTCACCCAGTGATTTTTTTTCGCACGATTTCGGTCAGTGGCAGTTATACGGAGATATCCTCACGGAGTTAACTAAGAAGGAAGGAGATAAGATTGTCTTTGATGGGCAAATTACTGGAAGCAACCTCGCCTTAATAGTCAAGGCAAATACAATGTATGGCACCCTCAATAGGGATATCCTATTGAAATTCGGATACGAAGTTGGGGAAGATTCTAAAGCTACTATAACAAGTTTTAAGCTCCATCGTAAACGTGATGGGAAGTTTAGACCTTTTTTTTCCGGCCCAACACGTCTCGGATATGCTGGGCTCATATATAATATGGTTCAGGATGCAAATACCATAGAGGTGATAACCGAAGAGGAATACAATCGTCTAATTTAAGCCTAATCATAAAATTCAATTACAAATAAGCAAAATATTTAAAGTCCCCCCTAACCATATGATCCAGTGCCATAGAGAGTGGTGATGTATGAAATCCCTCAATTTGTGGTCTTTGAGTGCCTGAAGGCTTTGGGACTTGCAGTAGATGGCCAGTGTGAAAGTGATAAATTGGATGGTGCAGACACTGAGAGGCCAGTTTGCGAGTCCGAAAAGAGGGAAGAGGGTGAAGAGGCCGTAGAGGGTGCAGTTGAGGATAGCTAGCCACACGTCCAAGGCCTTCCAGATGGAACTTTTGCCCCAAGTAGTAACGTCACCTGAATTGGGTCGTGTGTCTTAGTGTGTGAGTTAGGGTACCGAGGAGTGTTAGACGACTCACCCTTGTAAGAGAAGAGGGCCTGTAGGGCAAGACTTGTGGCCACGGCCTTCCAAGGGAATCCCTTTGCGGATGCTGTGAGACACTCCTCATTCCACAGGACGAGTGCGCTTAGTGCTAGAGTAAGGAGACAAGAGACTTTGTAGGTGTGATTACTTTGGATGGCAGGATTCCAAGAAGGGACCTGTAGAGTACCGCCAAAGAGAGCAAAGGAAGACAGTACCATCGTTTTAGGTAGTCCTGTTTTAGTACTATATCAATCGGTAAGCTATTTTAAGTACATAAATAGGCTCGTATTCTACTACGATGGTACTTATAAGAGTACGTTAAACATTGCAGGCTATATAAGGATTAATATAAGACTTGGTATGTATGTCTTAAATAAGGATAAGATGCTGAATCCGAATTCGCATGACTCGGAGGGCAACACTCCTCTCCATATAGCAGCCGAGAGGGGTCTTATTGAGGTAGTGGTGTGGTTGTGCGAGAAGCTTGGGGCCAGATTGTCGACACGGAACCGGTCGAATCTGACTGCCTTTGATCTGGCCCGACTAGCTGGGAAACGCGAAGTGATGGACTATCTTATATCGAAGAAGCGGGAGGCAATCATCAGATCGACACTCTGTCAACCCGTTAACATGCCATGGGTTAGACCGCCCTTGCTTAGCTTTTACGAGTGCTAATTAGTTTATTTTTGGAGTATGACCTTAAGTACGGTAAGCTTTCCCATAAATACGATGGTTGCATCCTTCACAAAGCCACACATGTGTATGCTCTCCAGAGCGTTGTGTAATATGGGCGTAGACATGATCTTGAACAGGAGGGCCATCGTGCATCTGCTTCCGTGTGGGGCTGTGCTTCTGAAAAATGAAAGGGTGTGAGGAAATGAATTTTGAGGAAATGAAAGTTAGAATTCCTTCACCTGAATGTAATGTGTTGCTTCGGTATGTAGGACAGGATGGATATGATCTCGACGGCCTGTTTGGCTCTCTGAAAATGTTTTGGTGGTATTCAGGGTGATTATCATAGTTTGTGTTAGGAGTGTGCAAATGAGAAGATATGCAAGAATGGGTATGAAATCCTACCTTATCGCCGCATGTGCGCCTCAGGGAGTTCACGACAGAAGAGCTTATTGCGGGTTTGTCGGGTTTCTTGTCGAAGGCGGCAATCTTCCATTCGTCATCTACTTCCTCGTCCATATTGTCCTCTATGAGATCGTGTGCCACACACTTGGCACTATCCAATGTCGTAGGCAGCTCTGCCTCTTTCTTCCTTTCCATGTAAACGTAGGGCGAGTGAACCGTCACTGTGCACTTGTTCTTATTGGCAAAGGCCATGAGATGCGAGAGCTTGAATCTCTTGTAACCCCAAGCCCGCCTACCGTCCTTGTCGACCTTGAGGTTCTCGGGTGTCTGTTCCCGAGAGAGTTCATTCCAAGCCTGTGCAGATAGATCAGAGGCCATTGCAGTTAGAAGAGAGCACAAGCAGTGATGCCAGTAGCACAGAGCGTTGCCGTGATGTATTGCCAAGTGGCGTAGTGTCTAGCGTATGTATCCGAACTCCCTGTATCGCCCTTCTCGAAAAACACCTCAAGCTCAAGTGCGTCGTTTTCGGTATCTTTATTGGATTCGGGTTAGAGAGGGAAAGGAAAGGAGATGGACGGTAGAGGGAGGTAATAAGGAATGAAGGGTGTAGAGGAGTTGGATTCGGGTTAGAAAAAAAAGATGGTGGAAGGACCGGAGAGGGGATGGAGGGCGTTAAAGAGTGCACAAACCCGGGTTTATATTGCACGTAGTCGCCCCAAACTCCTTAAGTGTATTCCAAGTGTCCTGAAAGTGAAATGCAGAAAAGGCCAAGTAGGTTGCAGAGTGTCTCTGCTTGCTCACTAGTTCAAGATCGTCGAATTCAGGAAGGTCGCGTGTTGCCATTCCGCTGTACCAGATATTCCTATGTGCACACGCCTAAACCCTGTTAGGGGCTTTTGATTATACACCCTTCCTCCTGTATGGGTCCACTCTCGGACTTTATTTAACCGTATTTGTTTACATATATAAAGTGTATCGGGCAATAATATAGCATGTTCCATCCGGCACTCTGGTGTGGTGCTTGGTTTATTGTGACAATAGGATGTGGCTGTGTGGCAAAGGCCCTTGCAGCCCGACACAGAAACCAAACCTATGATAGGTACATCCGGCACGAGGAAAGTGTGGATTACGGATCCTCGGATGACGACTCCATGCTCTATCTAGACACAGACGCAGACGCAGAAGCCATTTGATTTGCTTATTTACAGTACATACACATATTACTACTAGCTACTGTGTGTATTGGCTACATTGGCTACTATGTACTGTATTAAAGTATCCATGAGTGTGTGGTCGTTTTCATCATCGGTCCCATGAAACTCTATGAGAACGGCTGGTAATTTCCACTCTTTGGCCAGTTTCAGGTTGTAGTTTTTTTCGGTCGCGTCTACCACCTTTACAGTATCCATTGTCGTTGGGGTCTTTAGCTTGGCCAGTTCATGAAGGTCTGCATACTCATCTCCGACGTTAAGAAACTCGAACCCCTCGCTGCCCTTTGAGATAAAGGGATTGTCAATGCGTTGCAATATGTATGGAGCTCTTTCTAGATTGAAAAAGGTGTGGACGTCCAGCAAAAGGGCGTAGCCTCCCTCTTTAATGGCCCGATCCGTGCGTTGCACGCTATCGTTGGTCGGGTCGCGATTGATGCGATTGCAATCGTGCCTACGCATATCGTCTTCCAGATTCGAGTCTGTTTTTCGTACGAGATCACACGTTATGATATCCACTCCAAAGCCCTTTCTGATTAGCCTTTCTCTTAGTTCTTTGGCTCTTTTTAGTGAGTAGCGGTCACATGCGAGATCCTCACGCAAGCCGGTTTGTGGCAGACAGGCATGGTGTGGTACTGTTATAAGCACTCTGTTCTCTTTGTTGGCATGGGCACCAATGAACACGGCCCCTATTATCGCCTCTCCTGTGTCTGTAACACTCATCGTGTCACGTATCATTTTATAGTGTATCATATTGTATATAACGATAAGAGAGTGCCAGGTTGATGCCGATGAGACTATTTAATAACTTTTACTTTCTAGCGTAAAGAAGGATTTACCTTTCCTTTGTGTCGTCCTTATTCATACTCCTCTTCACTAGCACTGCCGCCGCTATCAAAAAGAGCACGGCTATCGAGCAGAAAACCACACTGTGAGCCAAGTAGTGCTGTCGGTATGAAAAAGCGTGATGTGCAGCCATTGCAATCAAGAAAGCCACAGAGCATGTTTGAGCGCGCAAGGCGCCGAAAAGAACAGTCAGGGACGTACAAACCAATAAAAATGATAGATGGGCCGGTGCCGTCCCGGAGACTCCCATTGCAACATAAGAAGCTGCAAGTAGGGCAGCCATCCGATCCTTCCAGATTATCACGTTCTGCACATCGCTCAAGTCGCGCTTCAGGTCGAAAAATCCGCTTGGATCGGCCTTTACCAGTGCAACCGAGACCAGGACAAACGATACAAAGCCCGCCCCTATCGCCCAATTACCAAACATCGTGCCCTTTTGATGACGGTAAGCCTAAATTTCAGACTGCGAATATCGGGATTGTTTCTGACTTGTAACACGATTGTAGCCGTTTTTGCAACCACACTTGACAGTATTGTAAGTACAGCAAACTGGCCAGCAGACACAGCGAAAGCACTCGAAGAACTGTAACAGGCAGAACGAGAGGATAAGGACGCCTGCCACTATCGTTAATGCCAGTAGACTGATTTCCATATACCCAAACCAACACACACTTTCCCAGAACACTCTTGTTAGGCGGGTCCAAAGGAGGCTTATAGGCTTTTTTGACAGCCCCTCTGCTTATCGGGCCTTTGTGTTCAATATAGCAAGGGACTCTGAATTGAACATTTCATCGGAGAGCGACATGGGCAAGCTCGTTGAGCTTCTCATACGGACTGGGGGCCGTCTCTACAAGAACAACAAGGCCAAGCGGCCTCCGGATGCTCGGATTATCTACTACGAGGTCGAACGAGAGACGTACTGGTGTCACCCACGGGACTTCTTTCTGTTCAGGATATCCATGCTGGACGAGTCGTACGGGAAGGTGAGTGTGCTGTTTATTGTCTCTTACAATCGGGATTTTCTGATTTAGTGATTTACCGATTTACTCATTTCTATTTGCTTTTTTTTGTCTCCAGCCCGCATTGCACCCAGATATCCTCGATGGGCTTTTCCCATATCTCATTGGATGGTTCCAAGCAGAGGAGCACGAGGTCGGGAATGATGGGCGGGAACATAAAAGAAAATATAACGAGCACGAGTGCCCGTTTGGGGAAGTCGCTGGGAGCAAGGGTGCGCTCAACCTGGATAAAAAGAAAAAAGTAAAGCATAGAGGCAAACTGAAGTGTAAATAACATCCTGAAAAAGAGTAACACTATCTTCCTTTCCTTATTGGTGAGGGCGGTCTTCGGTGTGGGTTTTGGTCTGGGTCGTAAGGCCGAGGCTGAGTGCTCTTTCTTCAAGGCAGTCACACTTGCTTCCAAGTCCTTCTTGATAGAGTCGAGTGTACTTTTACTGTTTGCACCATTGCCCCCTTTTGTTTTATCGTTATCAGCCATCATGCCATTTATCTCTTCTGCCATTTTGATCATATTATCGAGTCTCTTGTGATTGGGATCGTCTGCCTTGTTCGTATCGGCACTGGATCCGGGTTCGCCTGCTTCTGCATTTAGATTTGCTCCTCCTTGCTCTCCTTGAGGCTCTTCATTAAGAGGAGAAGGCACTGATCCGAGAGTGTCTGCTTCTGCATTTAGATTTGCTCTTCCTTGCTCTCCTTGGGGCTCCGTGTGAGGAGGAGAAGCTTGGCCTGTATTTAGATCTGCTCTCCCTTGTTCCTTGCGAAGAGGAGAAGGCACTGATAGGGTCGCCTTTGGAACATAAACGCCATCATCAGAAGCGCCACTGCCAGCACCCACGCCCCCGTTCTTCTCGACGTCCGGTTCCATATTGGTTGTCTGGAGTACAGTCTGCGAAAAATCGGGTGATTATTAGCCGTTTAGAAAGAATTCGAAGAAATTGGATGTGCGGGCTTGCCTTTCGTCGAGACGCTTAAGTAAGGGCGTGAGAACGCAGAAGTGCCCTTCAAAGGACCAGACTATGCTTTCTGCGCTTGCGGGGATGAGGGCAGAGTATATTGAAAACCGAGAGGGCTTTGGATCTATGTAACCCTTTTCCACATAGTCTATACTTTGGATGCTCATGGACCTCAGATAACCCGAGTGCACCCCATAGCCCAGTTTGCGGGTCGAGTGTTTATTGCGATTTTTTGCAAGTTTATGTATTGGAAACTTGGAGACCCATGTGAGATTCATTGGTGTTTGGTTCGAGCTGCATTGCCGACAGATGGAATCTTTGGGTGACCAGACGTACGAGTGACACTTGGTGTTCAAGTGGCACATGCGGACACACGTTCCCTTGGGAGTCTGTTCCGGGAGGGCCGCCTGTGACGCTATACACTTGTCAGTCTCTTCGCGCAAGGAGCACGAGTATTGCTCGTAGTGGTTCTTGCATTGTGGGATGTGATCGCATCTAAAGACCGATACATCCGTCTCCATCGACTGCACCATGGCCACGAGGGCCGCCACACGATAAAGTAGTGTCATGGTCATATAAATGATCCCAAACTGCAATCAATAGATTGGCCGCGATGACCGGAAAGGAAGCCCGAGATCGCAATCGGGGGGAGGCGAACACCGATGCCCTCGAGAAAATCACGTATTTGTCTCTTCTCCTGTCCGTTGTGGCACTGTCGCTCTTTGTCGTATCCGGCTTCCAGGCCACCAAGTGAGCCTTGTATCTTGTATATGCTTTATTGTACTTACGGCTTCGATACTATTTATATCAATCCCTCACACGACCCGTTCATACCAAGGGAACTGACAGAGGACCAAGTGCAGGTTTCATCTTCGTATGTGTGGGACTTGGACGAACGCAAGCAGGTTGCCTCCCTTAAAGAGGGCTTGACCAGGGTGTGTGTTGGTCTATCCCCGAGTGCCTGTGAAGAGCTCGATAACAGCGTCTCGGGAGCCCTTCGTGTGTTGGGGGGCATTCAGATTGGCTCCAATGTCTTTAAAACTGTTCGAAACGGCAAGATCATGGTTGTGGAGACACCCGAGGGCCTGCAAATACTTAGGGTCAATCTCGAAACCGGAGGAGTTACCATTGGGGAGGACACCCAAGTGCCAGATCATGGTACTTTGTGCTGAATTGGCGGTTGTCTGTATCCATCAATCCTATTAACTTATAATGTATTTTTGTGTATTTGATATCAGGTGTTCGTGTGATCGGAGAGAAGGTAACAGATAGATCAAGAGACACTGAATCGTGGCTTGCTCGATCTCATTTTGACGTCTACAGCGAAGGTGCCGACAAGCCCTATGCGACCATATCGGAGGTAGTGCATGCCACCTCCGCCATATCGGGGGCCCGAGTGTGCCCACCGGGGCCCGTCAGGCCACTGCGCTGTGTCCATCTCACGCCTCAGGGTGTGGTTATCGGAGATGCTTCCTACAGCTTCATCGACGCCCACTCAACCAAGGCAGACGTGCTTGTGTCGGGCACGACATACTCTACTGTAAGTGCCTGTGGCTACCTGTTTCCATTTCAAGATTTAATACTCATTCCCATTCCGGAATTCAAACTCAATATAGTACTCTAAGAATGAAATGGATTGCACCGACATGCCTCTCGACGATGTTGAACTGAAGAGGGGCGTCATTGCGAGATATCAGGTCGTCGAGATGCTATTCAAGGTATGTGATTCCCCCCAATCGCTTGTTAGCACAAAGATACTATCAGAGGGAGTGTCGTGCTCAGGCAATCTGGTGTATTGGGACAAGCAGCCCACCCAGCCCAGACCACTTGGAGAGTGCGTGTCCACACCGGATGGCTCTATAATCTACTATTGCAAGGTTAGAATAGAAAATGAGGAGCTGTAAACGGTTGTACGGGTTTAGCTAATACATGAATAATAGCGATATATTATTTGTCATATACTACCTCCTTATACTCGTTATACCCAGAATCATAGTGTACGTTATTCTAAGAAGGGAGAGACGTTATATTCGTGAGTTGTACTCGGGTGCACGACCAGCGTAGGGAGGACCATGTTCCTATATGTATGTGGCCTATCGGACGACGAATATCAGGAATGGATCGAGGACACCTCTTCCCTCACCAACCTTCGGCTGTTCAACAAGAGTAAGTCATCCCTTTGGCACGACGAGCGTCGGGTGTCGGGTGTTAACCCTATGCATCCGTATCCCCATTGCTATTCGACAAAGGCCTCGATGGGATCATCTGCGGGCCTTGGGTGTGGTTCTGTGGAGTGCTGTATGGCCTGTGGCGCTGTCTCTCTGTCGAATGGGACTACATCATTCTGTGCGAGCAGATCATGCTGGGCATCATAGGCATCCTCTTCATCGTCCTGATAGAGGTCGTCGAGCCCAAGAAACCCATCCATGTACCGAAACAAGTCCATTTCGTTATGGTTGGGTTGGCCCAGAAATACAAACACTCGTGCTGGGCACCGAGCGTCTTTCCTTCCACCTGTGTTGCTCTTATATGTTTTCTGCTCGACCTCAGCATTGCACTCGTGCTGATTTCCGTTCTCAGAATTGTGCATCCAAAGAAAGGGCATAGTGCATACATCCTCAATTATATTAACGGCGCCTATGGGCTCATAAAGGGATTTTGGGAAGAATGGACCACCCAAAAATGATCGCGTTCCATCTCCACACCTTCTTGGTCCGCCACAATGGAGGAGTCAAAGGGAGAACGATGCCCATCTTCTGTGCCTTTGAGCTTATACTCCAAATCATCCTCGTGATCCTCACGGGCGTCAGAGCCGGGTTTGATGGCTACGGATGGAGCTGGGTTGTGTGTGGCATCAACATTTTCAATGTGCTATTCTACTACTACGACTTCTTCAACTACGGGTTTAACAGCCCGCTTTCACTCTTCTTTCTTCTCATATTAGAGAGCATCAGCCTCGCTGCGAACATACTGGTGCGTGCGTTTTGCTCTTTTCTCTGCTTCTACAGGCTTTATGACACTCTCGCCTTTTCGTATTTATTTCGGATCAAAGATATGTTTTCTAGGTGTTTGGATTATGAGAGCAACATCCATGTTTGTATTGGTCCTCTGGTTCCTCCAAAAGGGAGCATTCACGGCCTTTCTAATTAGCACTATACTCAGGGCCATACACGCAATCGAAGGTGGTTCTGACGACGATGACGAGCTATCGGGAGTGTCTTACAGAAGAGGGGGACACGCTCTCCCTCAACAATCGAAGAGTGATGACGAAGATGAGAGCGAAAATGACAATCTTCGCAACGCATTTTCTTGACGTATAGTATAATAACTGATCATTAAAATATAAGAGTACCTTGTTGGTATACCGGGTTTCCCCTATAGAGGACCGGTCTGTCCTCAGACTCTGTGCTCTTACTGGCCCACCACTTGTACAAGTCAACACACCTTGTGACACCGGCCAGTGTCAGAGCGCCTGGCCCTAAATAGAAACCAGACCCAAAAAGAAAGAAAAAGCTCAATCCCGAGAGGACTTCAAGGACGGCCCATCCCGGATGGGCAAGAACCATCCAGTCTTTTTCTTCATCTTTTTTCAGTGCTGTCCATATGAGGCACACTATGAGTATAGGAAATCCATTGGAGAAGATGATTACCGCGAGACCTGCCCAGAATGAGGAAGTGGGAAATTCAGGCTCAATGTCAATATAGACGTAAATGAGATGCGTGAACTGCTCCAAGGCCACAGCCACGAATCCGATGAGTGAAAGCTCATAAAGGCACGCCCTTGCCACCTTTCTCGACACCGATTTCACTTTGAACCCTTCAAAAACCGGGCCAAGTAGCGTAAGCCGGAGTACCCACGTCAGTACCTCCCTCGATGGCGTGTAAGGCGTTAGAAGAAAAGCACTCCCGCCCCATTCGACGAGTTTCCGTACAATGAAAAGAAGGGTGGGTGCTCCAAGGGCAAGCAGAAGCCAGTACGAATAACGAAGGGGCTCGGAATCCTCGGTCACTGCATTCCATGTATCACCGTGATTGTTTAATACATACACAGGGAAACTCAGTAGTTCCAAAAAATCAAATTTCTCTTTGTACCCAATCACGGGTGCCCACACGATCGTCTCGTGGTCCTTATCGGTCCGGTTGTTGTAGTCCACAAGCCTTATGGTAAAGTGCTTTTCTGGGCACGACAACTCTCTGATATGGAACAAAGGTCGAGACGTTAGATCGCAGAATAAGAATTACAAGGCTTGGCTTCCAACCTGAGAAGCGAAGCATTGAATTTATCAAAGGGGAGAACCGAAAAGTGGCCAGTCTGAGTAAAAGGCTCGAATGCCGCACTTGCATCTCCCTTCTTCTTGATCGGACTGACCACCAAAGGATCGTCTCTCATACACCCACCACACCCCACATAGAGATCATAGGTGCTCGGGTCATACTTGTACCTGAACACGGCATCAACTGTAATCTCTTCTGCACCAATGGTATCAAAGGGGTCCGTATCTGAATCAATGTGAACCTCAAGACCACCCGCCCCCTTCATGTAAATGACTTGGCTGACATCCACCGGCTTGTGGGGGCTACAGCAGTTGTCAGTGCACTTGCCGTACTCGGGCACATGGGCCTCCGATAAGAAGAGGAGTGTGGCAAGGACGATCATCGGGTGTTGTATGGCTCTGTTCGGTGTGAATATACGCAAACCGGCCACTCGGATTTATTGGGCATAATTGCAAGCCCGGCCTCAGACTAACGTCATATATACAATCACCCTATTGTGTATTCAAAAACGTGCGATTTAATATGATTCGTATCACACTGACCGTCTGTCTCATTGGCGCCTTTTCTATTCTATCATGGAGATCCTATCATCAAGAAGAAGACCACCTCTTTGGAAACAAAGGGCACACGGATCATCCTGATGGGTCACCGGGAGATGATTACGACAAGCTGTGCCCAAGACCAAACACAACAACCCCAGTGTGGGAATCTGGAAGAGATGAATGCTCTCTCAATTGTGATCCGAGCGCGAGCTATCAGGGCCACCCCGGGGGATCAACTTCGTCTCTCTTCTTCCTGCTGCCCGTCATTTGGGCGGTTTGGACTCGCAAAGACGACAGTGCGGAGTGGGGGACCCGAGTGCCGTTTTATCTGATACTCTCGTTCCACTTTACCGGCCTTGCGGTAGCCTCACTTGTGTTCCATGCAAGAAGAACCAGATTCTTTTGGCAGATGGACATTGCCTTTACTCTTCTCTCCACTTGGGCTCTGTTTAATATGGAAGTGTTGGATTGGGCTGAAAGGGACAAGCGCAAATTCTTGGCCATCCCGTGCTTGATCGTTTACTTTGGAGCAATCATCCCAATCGCCTTTATATGGAGGTTTTGGGATACCTTCCCGGGGCACTACGACTCTACATTCCAACTGGTCGTAGGGCTTTTCACTGGGCTCCTCTTCTTCTGGTTTTTCAGTGCTCGATTGAAACTATGGACATTTCTAAGGGAAATGTGGAAACACCTCAGGGAAGGTAAGTACAGAGAGTGGTGGGAGAAACAAGAACGGAATACCAAGTTCAACTACTCGGCACTTCTTATCGGTGTGGTTATGGGAATGCTAGGAGCCCTCTTCCTGGACGCCAATCTCCAAAAGGAAAACGAAAACAACGAGTCTGCCTTTTATTTCTGTCCCAACCCTTTTGCGAGCAGCCTTGCTATTGGACACATCTTATTGTCTATGGCAATCACGGCAGTCTGTGTGACCTTTCAGCATCCAATTCAGGAGATAGCGGCGGTTATTAAATCTAGTGTAAGCAAGCCTATAGGCTTAAAGGTCGGGTCGCTACACTTTTAATTGTCGTGAAAATTAAATGAAAACCTCTTATTCATATTCTCGTGGATGGCCCTCTTCACTGTGTATTCATGTTTCGTTACGCTTTAATTGTCGTGCTTTTAACTGGCCACCTGTGATATATACATGTACAGATTTTTATCTAATAAAAATGACTGAGTTTGACCGCATCTGCGCAAGGGGTGCTGCACTTATAGGGCCCTCATATGACAAAGATCCATCTACATGGGCGGCGCATTACGAAGCATACAGGGACTTTCTTAATCCGTTTTCAAAAAATGAATTATATGATGAATGGCTAAAAGCGGATATGATCCAGAAGCTGAGACAGTCAGGCGTTATCAAACAGGAGGAGAACTATAATGCCGCCCCTATCATCCCAACCGTCGGGCTATCAAA
>MDTC01134995.1_pt1 | contig 27119 bp, 19 predicted proteins | sample 811181 | NCBI WGS metagenome assembly MDTC01 (sample SAMN05326644, study PRJNA326480) | marine metagenome | isolation source: seawater | place: Pacific Ocean: North | collected 2011
GCTGTATTGAGCAGCTAGGTCCAATTCTGCAGTGCTCCCAATCAAACCACCATATTGTTCGGTGATGTAGTTTGGATCAGCTCCGTCAAATAAGTGAGCAATAACTGGAGTTCCGTCGTCCGAACCCGCTACAATCGCCACGTCAATTGCATAAACTGTTACATCTTCAAAGATGTCATAAGGAGCCAAAGCAATGTAGTCGTCTGTGCCCTCTGCTGGGAATGCAGCTACCATGGTTCCGTTATCACGGCCATAATGCAAGTCACTCACCTCAAAAGACTGGGCCGCAGTGTTGTTCGCTGGGTTTTCGTCTTCATTTGTTGCGCTCAAGTTGTACGTTAAATCGTACGCACCAAGCTCGGCCATATCATAAACAACGCGCAATGTATCGTCTGTTTGGTAGGCAATGGTGATGGGATCGGATGCACCGACTTCAGCGCCATTTACATCCAATGCAAGCGTTGAACCTTCTTGGTCCAAGTAACCAACATTGTACACCTTGGCAGCGGCTTGCAATTCAGTCAATTGACCTGCCGCAAATACTCCTGCTTCGTAGACTCCCGTTGTGAAGTAATCTGTATAGCTCAGGTAGTTGTCGATGCGCAAATCATTCGCAGGAGTTTGGTAGATCTGAATATCGTCGATTTCCCAGCTATAACCCCATGTTCCAGACCAACGGAATCGAACCCAAATTTGCTCCTGTCCGCCAGCCGCGGAAGTAATGTCAAATTCTACAAGCGATGGGTTGTCTGTACCGTCCGCTGTTTCATAACCTGGGAAAACTTCCCATCGGCTCGCAACGAGTTCACCGTCTCCATAGTCAACCGTTCCTTCGGTTTCTCCGAATTTATCAATGCTTGGCCAATTGACACCGTCACGAGAAACCTCGATGAGGCATTTCTCGCTGTCATCTGAGGCACCGTTATCCCAGCAGCGGTAGCGTGTCTCCAAAGAAATGCTCACGAAGTCGAGTGAACTGCAATCAATTGGATCTGCAGTTTGCACCCAACTATTTTCAATCCAAGCTGCATCATAGTTTGCGTCAGCTCCGAAAAGATCAGAGTCTACAAGCAACAAACCATTGTCCGCAGTGGTCGAATTCATTGGACTAGCGGCTGAGAAATCACCCGTTCCGCCGGCCCATTGGTTGTAAGGCCCGGCTGGTCCTTCCAAAGTGCACTCAAAGTTCAGGTCAATGTCTTCCCAAGGTGAGCCAACGATTGCGGATCCGTTGTCAAAAACCCATGATGAACATGAATCGACATTGCAGTCGTGTGACCAAATGACATCACGCTCCACCTCAGTAGGCGTGTTATACGCCTCTAAACGGCGTTGGTTGGCTGTCTTGTTTGCCATCGGCAGTAAGCCTTGGGCTGTGACAGCAGTAGTGAGGAGTACAGCGAAAGCTGCAGTGTAAAATTGCTTCATTCTCAGCAGTTTAATGTTTGTGGTTTGGGGCAAATATAAACTCTCGATGCCCACATATAAAGCTCAACCCAAAATCTCTTCAAAAGAAGAAAGGGGAGGGCAACTGCAAACGAGATTTCTGTCACCGTAAGCATTGTCCACACGTGCCACAGGGCTCCAAAATTTTCGGTCCCGCATCTCTTTCGTTGGATAACAAGCTGACTCACGTGTATAAGGATGGCTCCAATCGGATGAAGCCGCCTCGTGGGCCGTATGAGGTGCCATCTTCACCAAGTTGTCCTCCCTGTCTACTTCGCCTCTTTCGATGCTCCGAATTTCTTCTCGAATGGAAAGCATGGCTTCTACAAAGCGGTCCAATTCCTCAACCGACTCGCTTTCAGTGGGCTCAACCATGAGTGTCCCAGCTACTGGCCACGACACTGTGGGGGAATGAAATCCATAATCAATGAGTCTCTTTGCAATGTCCATGACTTCAACGCCTGCAGAGGACTTGAATGCGCGACAGTCCAAAATCATTTCATGTGCAACCGTACCTTGTTCACCTTGGTATAGAATGGTGTACTCCCCTTCCAATCGTTCTTTCAAGTAATTGGCATTCAAAATGGCGACTTCTGTCGAGCGCGTCAAACCCTCTTCACCTAACATTTTAATGTAAGCATATGGAATCTGACAAATAAGTGCACTCCCAAAAGGCGCGCCACTGATAGCATGAATCGCTTGCTCTCCCCCTGTGGGAATGACTTCATGCCCTGGTAGAAAAGGAACCAAATGAGCTGCAACACCAATCGGTCCAACTCCAGGTCCACCACCACCATGCGGGATCGCAAAGGTCTTGTGCAAATTTAAGTGGCAGACGTCTGCACCAATTAAACCCGGACTCGTCAGTCCAACTTGCGCATTCATATTGGCTCCGTCCATGTACACTTGCCCACCATGACCATGAACCATTTCGGTTATATCCAAAATACCCTCTTCAAATACTCCGTGGGTCGAAGGATACGTAATCATAAGTGCTCCTAAATTCGCGGAATGTTCTTCGGCTTTGGCGCGCAAATCATCCAAATCAATATTGCCCTTGTCGTCGCAACCAACCACAACCACCTTCATTCCGGCCATCACCGCAGATGCTGGGTTTGTTCCGTGCGCAGAGGACGGGATGAGGCAAATGTTGCGGTTTTCCTCTCCGCGGGAAGAGTGATACGCACGAATGACCATCAATCCCGCAAACTCTCCTTGTGCCCCGGAATTAGGCTGGAGCGAAACCCCCGCAAATCCGGTGATTTTCGATAAATCCGACTCCAACTCTGCCAGCATCTCCAGCATGCCTCCCGCCTGTTCCTTTGGGCAAAAAGGATGCAACTCAGCAAAGGCGGCCCAAGTAATGGGAATCAACTCCGTAGCTGCGTTCAGCTTCATCGTGCATGAGCCCAACGGAATCATACTGTGAACAAGCGATAAATCTTTGTTTTCGAGGTGCTTGATATACCGCATCATTTCCGTCTCGGACCTGAAGCGGTTAAATACTGGATGATGCAAGTAATCCACTTCTCTCCATAAACTGCCCAAGAAGGCTCTGTTCTCTGGCACGTCCATCAGGGGGCTCACGCCAAAAACAGTGCAGAGGTCCATCAGCTCCTGTTGTGATACTCGCTCGTGAAGGGAAACTCCAACGTATTTGCCTCCTGGAAAATAACGCAAGTTGATTTTCATGGCCTCAGCACGAGCACGAAGAGCGCGCATGCCGTCGGCATCACCTTTTACCTGAATCTTGAGCGTATCAAAATAAACTTCGTTGACTTGATCATATTGATCTGAACGCCCTAGAGCTGCGTCCAGAATTCGTGCCGCAGAATGAATGTTCTCTGCGATCTCACGAAGACCCTTCGGACCATGATACACGGCGTACATCGAAGCCATCACAGCTAACAATGATTGCGCCGTGCAAATGTTCGATGTGGCTTTGTCTCTTCGAATGTGTTGCTCTCTCGTTTGCAATGCCATGCGCAAAGCAGGTGCTCCCAAACGATCTTTAGATACTCCGATGATACGCCCGGGAAAATGACGCTTGTACTCATTTTTTGCAGAGAAGAACGCAGCGTGTGGCCCTCCGTATCCCATGGGCACCCCAAAGCGTTGAGTCGTTCCGACGACCATGTCGGCCCCCATGCTTCCCGGACTTTTCAAAAGGGCCAAAGACATGATGTCTGCAGCTACAATCACCTGAGCAGATGTACTGTGAGCAGCAGTAATAACCTCCGTAAGATCATTACAAACACCATCGCCGTCAGGGTATTGGAACAAGACTCCAAACACATCGTCTTCTGCGATGAACTGCATCGAAGAGCGCTGCACCACTTGTAGATTCACTCCCAAGTACTTTGCACGTGTTCTCAGCAAGTCCAGCGTTTGCGGAAAAACCGCTTCATCGACCAAGAATCGATTGGCTCCTGCCCTTGCAATTGCCCGAGGACGCGACGCAAAAGCCATGGCCATGGCTTCAGCGGCAGCCGTCGCTTCATCCAACAGCGACGCGTTAGAAAGCTCCATACCAGTCAAGTCACAAACGGCCGTTTGAAAATTTAATAAAGCCTCCAATCGACCCTGAGCAATTTCTGCTTGGTATGGTGTGTAAGCTGTGTACCAACCTGGATTCTCCAAAACATTTCGACGGATGACACTTGGCACCTCTGTTGGGTTGTATCCCATGCCGATGTAATTCCGAAAAACCTGGTTTTTGGAGGAAACTCCATCAATGTGCTCGAGGTACTGACTCTCTGAAAGTGCTGGACTCATGTTGAGCCGCTTCCGCATTCGAATTTTTTCAGGAACAGTTTTGGCGATCAAGTCGTCAATGGAAGCGACTCCGATGGAGCGCAACATCGCTTGTTGGTCTTGTTCTCTTGGACCAATGTGGCGAGAAGTGAATTTTGAAGCGTACATAAGGCGATCAAGTGTGTTGCAAACTTAGACGTTAATGTGCTGATTGCATGCATGAAAAGCTTGCATTTGTATTCGAAAACAATGCGTTGTGTTTCAAGTTCATTTTTGGGGGTTCGAATGCAATTTTAAAGGCATTGTACGAACTTTGATCCATGGTGAAAATCGTGGGCTATTCCCATCTCTGGATTGCGCTTGGCGCTATGTGTTCAGCAATGGCCACTTTACACGCGTCAACATCAGTGCATGAGTGGAGCGAAGCCCAATGGGGAATTGCTTCAATCATTGGCATTGGCACAGGCGCTGTATACACGCTTCAACGCCGAATCAAATGGCTTCGCATGCCCAACAATATCCCTGAAGAACGGAGGGAGTTCATTGCAAATTGGTCTGGATTAATCTTAGGAATCTGGGGCCTAGCAGCACTGATTTGGGCACGTGTTTTTTGGAGTTGGCTTTTGAATTGGGCAGGTGTCTTGAGCACATTCTGGCCACTCCTTCTTGCCTTGGCAATGTGCTCATTGGGATATGCTTCCAACCCATTCTCCAAGCATTCCACTGGTTGGCGAGATGTAAGCCGAATGAAACTTCCTGTCATCGCCCTCTCTTGGGGTTTGGCTACCGTTTGGATTCCAAGCGTGATGTCTGGCGCCTATGGGTGGGAGACAACGCTGGTCATGCGTTCGATCGCCCAATCACTGTTCATAGCCGGTCTCACCATACCGTTTGACGTTCGTGATGTCAGCATCGACCCCAAGTCCATGAAGACGATTCCCCAAAGCTTTGGTCACACAAACGCCTTAAAAATTGCTCTCTCTCTCTTTGTAATCAGCGCCTTGCTATTCTGTTGGATCGATAAGGGCGAGGCCCCTTTAATCGCAATGGGATGCGCACTTCCATGGGTCATCTATGGTCGATTCCATCGCAGCGAATGGCTCTACAGCCTTATTCTTGATGGATGCTTAATTGTTCAAGGCTTTGTTATCTTTTTCTTGTAATGCTTTCGAAAAATGTACTTTTTCGTTGGAACTTTAGGCGCACGTGAATTCAGCACCAATGCAGGCCAATCCAAAGTATACATTTAGCGTCGAGCACGCCAGATCCATGGACAACAGCGATCCTGTTCCAGCACGGACATCTGACTTCCACATGCCTAGAATCAAGGGCAAAGAAGTGATTTATTTCACCGGCAACTCATTAGGGCTGCAGCCAAAATCCGCTCACGAAGCGCTCAAAACGGAACTCGATGATTGGGCACAATGGGGGGTTGAAGGGCACTTCCATGCTCGAAATCCCTGGGTGAACTACCACGAAAGACTCGCATCAGGACTGTCCCATTTGGTGGGTGCAAAGGAGCACGAAGTCGTGGCGATGAACGCGTTGACAGTGAATTTACATTTGCTTTTGGTCAGCTTTTATGCCCCAAAAGGCAAACGAACCAAAATAATCTGCGAAGCGAAGGCCTTTCCTTCAGATCAATATGCACTTGCGAGTCAAATACGTTTTCATGGCGGAAACCCCGAAACAGATCTGATTGAAATTGCTCCCCGTGACGGTGCAACCTGCATTGAGGAGGAAGACATAGAAACGGCAATTCGAAGCCATGCAGACGAGCTGGCCTTAGTGATGCTCGGCGGTGTTCACTATTTCACAGGTCAACTGATGGATATGCAAAGAATCACCCGAGCGGCTCATTCCGTGGGAGCTTATTGCGGATTTGATCTGGCGCATGCGATGGGGAATGTTCCGATGCAATTGCACGATTGGAATGTCGATTTTGCTTGCTGGTGTTCCTATAAATACCTCAACTCTGGACCAGGTGCTGTAGCCGGTGTTTTCGTCCACGATACGCATGTGGCACGAGAAGATATCCAGAGATTTGATGGGTGGTGGGGGCATGATGCTAAGCGCCGGTTCTTAATGGAGCCAAAATTCGAAAGCATGAAGACCGCAGAAGCCTGGCAGATGTCCAATGCTCCGGTATTGAATATGGCTGTCCACGCTAGCTCCCTCGATATGTTTCTGGAAGTAGGCATTGAACGGCTTCGCGAAAAAAGCAAAAGGCTCACGGCCTACTTGGAAGCTGGCGTACAACAGGTTGCTGGGGAGGTGGGATTTCGAGCTGAACTCATCACACCGCAAAATCCCGAGCGCCGTGGCTCACAATTGTCATTGGCAGCTCACGGATTTGGGAAAAGCCTATTTGAAGCGCTGACGGAAGCTGGCGTCATCACCGACTGGCGAGAGCCAAATGTCATTCGTATGGCACCTGTACCATTGTACAATACCTTTGAGGACATTGCGTCCTTCCTCATCATATTGAAGGATTGTACAACAGCACTCTCAACAAAATAATTTCGAAAACAACCTCTGAATTCCTCATCATGCCGAAATCATCTCGATTTGCCGTTTTTGGAATGGGCCGCTACGGAAAACAAATCGCACTTTCTCTCGCATCAAAGGGAGCTGAAGTTTTCACTTTTGACAACAATACCACCCGGTCTGAAGGAATTAAAGACGATGTTGCCTTGGCGGTTACCCTCGACTCTACTGACATTCGTGCCCTGCAAACTCAACGAGTTCAGGACATGGACGCAGCTATCGTTGCCATCGGAGAAAACTTCGAAGCAACGGTATTGACCGCACTCAATCTTTTGGATTTAGGCGTGCCGAGGGTAATCGTTAGATCGAATGGAGATCACCAAAAAAGAATCTTATCAAGCTTGGGCGTAAAGGAAATCCTGACGCCTGAGAGCGAGGTTGCAAGCGTAATCTCTGAGCGATTGATCCATCCAAACATTGGTGGATTTTTGGCACTTCCGGACGATTACGAGATCGCTGAAATTCACGCCCCACAAAACTGCATTGGCCGCACGCTAGGAAGCATTGATTTGACCTCGCGTTATGAATTGAGATTGATTACCATCCGAAGGGTTTTTGAGTCGGAAAATGCGGAAGAGGAAGGCCAAGAGCACATCATCGGAGTTCCTAAGCCCGATATGGTGATCCAAGAGACCGACACCTTGGTCGTTTTTGGAACTTTATCAGCCGTGAAGCGATTTCTCGAAATCAATTCTTGAAGGCTCGATAAATAGAATCAGGCACGCAAGCATTGCTTGCCATTATCGCAGAATCCGAACGGAACCAGAAGCTTCCGTATACGGGCTCAGTTGGCCATTGGCGTCAAGATAATGGCGATACTTTGCCTTCCAGATGTACAAATCATCCTGCACGTAATGCGTCCGGTCAGGGGCTTGTCCATGCCAATAATCACCGATGGTGTCAGCCTGCCAAACCAAAGAGCCCCATCGGTTGAACAGTCGAAAGTCCAGTTCAATCAGGTTTTTACCCTCAATTCTAAGCGTTTCATTCAAGCCGTCCCCATCTGGTGTAAATGCCGATGGAACGAAAAGGGCTGGTTCAGAGCAAAATGCCTGAACCAAAGTCATCTGCTCACTGCTGCAACCTAGGTCATTGGTCACGACAACGCCATAAAGCCCTGGCTCATCAATGCTGATGAGATTGCCTTGTTCACCATTCGTCCATGCGTAACTCGGAAATCCCGCTGGTACAGCCAAGACATAAGAAACTCCTGGAAAGTCAGCAAAACAGAACGATGTGTCTGTTGGGAGCGAAGCACTTGGGCTTGGAAGCGCTTCAACCAGAATTGTTTCTGAGATGGTGCAGTTTCCAGCGTCTGCCACCAAGACTTCATAAATGCCGCTTTCATTCAACGTAACTGCGGCTTCGTTAGCGCCTGTTGACCAAGTATACTGGAATGGTCCTGTGTTCGAGTTTGATGGAGTAGCGTCGAGCACGATGCCCGGAACTTCGCACCCCGAGACCGTGTCAGGCAAAGCCAATTCAGGACCCTCCGTGAACGTCACCTCGACAACATCAGACTGGACACAACCCTCGGGAGAACTGACATTCAATCCGTACGTTCCAGGAGAGAACACAGACAATACCGGTAAGGTTTCTCCTACCACAGACCACTCATAAATATAATTCACAGGCAAACTTGGATCTAATGTTACTTCTTCACCAGCGCAAGCCACCAAGTCTGGACCCAAGTCCATCGACGGGAAAATCGAAACGACTTCGACCTGATCACTAGCTGTACATGAATTTCCCGATGAAAATGCGGTAGACGCAGCGATGGTGGCTGTCACCGTATACAACTGCGATACCTCTTGCAACAGTTGGGGGCTCGCAATATTAACATTACTCAGCCCCAAGGCAGGTTCCCACTCCCACTCAACAGCGTCCGGTATGTCAACTGAAGCCTCCAAATATTCGGCTACCGTGCTGCACACCGCCAAATCCATTCCTGCATCAACCGAAAATTCTGGAAAAACGGTAATGGTAATGGCATCCTCGAAAATGCTGCCATCAGGAGCAATCATCGTCGCAAAAAATTCGGTGGTTGATCCCGGTGCAATCGAAACGATTTGAGCTGACGGATCGCTCACTTCAGCAGCAGGTTCCCAAGAAAAAGACCAGTCATCCACATTGGTCGACGGATCAAAAGCCAGCACATTGCAATACATGGTAACCTCATCCCCAGAACCCGCACAAAAATAGTTCTGTGATGTTGCGATATACGGCGGTTGAGCGTGCACAGTTCCGCCAATCATAAAACATGAAAACAGGCAACAGAGCATGACGTAAATCTTCTGATTACACTTGCTCATTTTGAAAATCTTCGGGTTATAAAATCGCATGCTCTGATGTTCAAATCATTCTATTGGATCAATCCCTTCGAGGGCAGGAGCAAAATCCCATAACCATTCGACCAACCAATTCGATCGAATTTTGGGGCTCTCTTCTGGGTAAAAATAAGGTTCAGGAACTTCAAAACGCTCCAAATTACCCAATTCCCAAATTCCATTGCCATTTGCATCCCATTCAAATCCAAGTTTGTAGGTCCCCGGAATCAACCGCTCAAAAACCAACGAAGTATCCGCCAAGCATTGAATTCGAATCGGCGGCTTCTTGGCCATTTGCAGGACAAACCAACCCGCTCCTGGCAGATTGCTCAACTCCACTTTCAACTCACCAAAGAAGTCCGACGCATGTGTTTTCCAACTCCAGCTCAAGGTGTCAGGTTGCACACCATTAAGAGGATTAGACAATACATTGGGAAATGCCACCAATTGATATTCTGTGCCGTCCGACTCAACATGGTTTAAATGCAGCATGCGGCTGAAGCTTTCGCCGCGAACATCGCGAACATCGAAGTCACTAAGCGACAAGGTGTCCAAATTACCTATCAGCATCCAACGGCTTGAATTCTGCACCCGGACTGCACGATCAAAAGACAATGCACGCGTGGTGTCAGCCTCTGAAGACCGGGGCAGCTTTTCCAAGGGCACCGGCCACTTTCGAGGTGACCTCCGATCCAATCGCACGTTTGACGTATCGCTAAATGCCAAGCCCGACCACACCACATTCAAGCCCTCCACGTCCTCAATCAAGGTCGAATCAAGCCACATGAATACGCTATCCGCTTGACGCTCCCATGGCGAACGAATCTCTGCCCCCTGAAAATGCGCCTTCCATTCTTCCGCATCCAATTCGCCTTCCAGTGGGGCCAATATTCGGATTGCTCCTGTCGAATCAATGGTGCTCGATTCAATGTATCGAAGGCCCTCTTCTTCTTGCGGCTCAAAACCAAGGAGGATAGACTGCGCAGTATCTCCTGCAGCCATAAATAGGCTATCGAAGGCGAGATATTCTCCTTCATCCCATTGGTAATTTGCATTCACATCGTCCAATGCCAGCGGGAAGAAATCCCCAGGACTCAAATGATCAATTCGAAAGGTTCCATCGGCATTTGTGACTCCAATTGCATCAGGTAAGGCGCCTGCTAAAATGGAGTCCATCTCATAGGGTTTGCGAAACAACAAAATTCGGAGGCCTTCCTTCGCCTCTCCCGTCATGCGATCAACGATCTGACCACTCAACTCAAGAGAATCAATTGTAGGTCCCGTGGAAAAGGCCCACTTCAAGTCAACGGCAGGGTTGGATTCGTGCAAATCAACAATTCCTTTTCCAAACGAAAAAACATACGTAGTGGAATCCTGATACAATGTCGGATTCATTTCAAGTTGCACCGACTTGCCTCGGATTCGAAAAGATGGCTTGGTCAAAATGGGCGGAGAAATAACCAGCTGCTGCTGTGGATTTTTCAAAGCCACAAACTCATCGAATGCGATGCTCAACTTTGCAGGTCTGACGTTTACTTGATCCGTAGATGGCACTATTTCCAGCACCTGAGGAGGATCTTCATCCACCGGACCTCCCGTTGGAGAAGAAATTTGAGCACAACCGCAAAAGCACAAAAAAAGAAGGATCAGCGCACCGTTGCAGGTCTGTTGAATCTTCATGCTTCCCATTGATTCCATGACCCTTCAATTGCCTCAATCAGCGGTTTTAATGCTTCGACATCCGAACTTGAAAATGCATCAAACTCAACTGAGTCAATATCCAAAACAGCTACAACTCGGCCTCTTGATTGAACCGGAATGACCAATTCCGAATTGGTGTCATTGCTGCAAGCCACGTGTCCAAGAAATTCATGAACATTGGGCACAATTTGAGCGGTAGCCGTCTCCCATGCTGCCGCACAAACCCCTTTGCCCTTGTGCAATCGTGTGCAGGCTACTGGCCCCTGAAAAGGCCCCAAAACCAATTCATCACGGGCATCGTCCACGAGATAGAAACCCACCCAATGCCAGCCGTTAGAATGTTTCAGCGCCGCGGAGAGATTCGCAAGATTAGCAACCAAACTAGGCTCACCTTCCAACAATGCTAGGCATTGAGAGATCAACGTTTTATATGCTGCTTTATTTGGAGACATTGTGAGGTGAATCTCGGGAGATGCGGTACAAAGATACCGCAGTTCCTGGGGTATTTGTGTTCATGCAAGTGCTAGAGTGAGCGCTCCAAGGACTTGATGGTTTGCTGACTCCAAGACTGCAGCGCAAGCGCGAATGGTTGCGCCTGTCGTCATGACGTCATCCACCAATACAATCTGGGTGCCGTGTGGAGGACACTTGGGACCTAAAATGTAAGCCGCTTCCGTCAAATCATGACGCCTCCTCCTTGAAAGGCTCGTGAGGCTCCGACCATGAGTATGACGCTTTAAGGCATTCGGATATACGGCCATACCCCATTCCTGAGAGACACCCTTTGCAATCCATTCAGCTTGATTATAACCTCGCTTCCAGTGCCTTTTCCAATGCAACGGAACAGGCACCAGCGCAGCCATGCTTCCTTCCACTTCTGGAGCCTCGCTCGATGATGCAACCCACCGGCCCCAGTTCTGACCAAGTCTTCGTCTTCCCTTGTATTTCAATGCGTGGATTTGACCCTCGAGTGCAGCGTTTTCTCGAAGTCTAAAACCAGTCCACATGCGATGCATCATACACCGCTCTCGCATCAACAACTCTCCCTCAGGCCCGCGTAAATCTGGCCATCTTCCCTCACACGCTGCGCATCCCAATCGCCAAGGCTCCTGCGAAGTGAGCCATAGACCACATTGGATGCAATGGCGGGGTAGAATCAATTCAACGCCTCGAAACATGGCCTGAAAATTAATGCCCGTTCAAACTCCAATCCCAGTCCATTTTATCATTCTTAACTCATAATTCAACGCCGCGAGCCAAGAAAAAGATGAAGGCTCTTTCTCATTTCAATGTAACCCTGAATATTCCGGAGCAATGCAGCGATATTTGCGCCTGCATGAAGTTTGGAAAACTCTCCTCGATTGATCATTTCGCGTCCGAATTCTTCGCGTTACCATGCACGTCCTGGTTGCTGCGCGGTTCGAAGGCTTCCGCTGAGGTTTATTCCGGTGGAACCTCATGGAACATCCCACAATGGGTGGGCAACGCCTATCCCTTGAAAACTCCGCGCAGGCTGTATCCGGAAGCGTATGGCAAGCAATTCAGAACCATTGAATTCAATGCAACGCATTACCGCATTTATTCCCCTGAAAAAATGCTCCAATGGGGAGAGTCTACACCCGAGGGATTCCGCTTCTGCTGCAAATTCCCACAAATCATCACACACTTTCGACGTTTCAAAAACTGCGATGGCCCGACCGATGATTTCATCGCAGGTTTGCTCGCACTCGGCAATCGCCTTGGCCCATCATTCATTCAACTGCCCCCCCATTTTGCACCACAGCATGCCGATGCATTTTGGCAGTACCTCGAAAAATGGCCGCGGGAGTTGCCGTTGGCTGTGGAATTTAGACATCCCGATTGGTTTCTTGAAGATCAAGATCACTGGCACCGTTTGGCTGAACTGAATGTAGGCTCCGTCATCAGCGATACAGCTGGTCGAAGAGATGCGCTGCACATGAAAATCACAGCTCCTCATGTTCTGGTGCGATTTGGTGGTTACGAGGGGCATGCGGCGGATGGTCAACGCTTGAAAAATTGGGCCAAATGGATTTCCAAGGCAGAGTTAAAAGGCGTTTCAAACTTTTATCTGCTCATCCACGAACCAGATAGTCTATCAACTCCTGAAACGGCAGCAAATTTCAGCAGGATAGTCAGCGAAATCAACGACAAGTCTCAAGAATCAACTGACTCAGAGCTTCGAAACGATGGACCTTAATCCGCTGGTCCCTGCAAGATCCATCCTTGCTCCAAAAGTGCCTCAGCCTTCTTGTATTTCATTACTTTGACTTCATCCCCTCTGCTCAAGGTCACCATGTCATTTCGACCAAATTTTTTGTCACTGCGCACGGGCATTTGTTTCTGTGGCGGCGGCGTCGGTGATGATGCCCCGGCGAGAGCTGTTCCTGGTGCATGTTGTCCGCGTCGGAGGCCCTGTGCCGTGTTTTGTCGAGACTGCGACATCGCTTGCTCTTGAATGTTTTGCACGCCTTCTTTCGAAAGGCTGATTTTGTTCGGCATGCCCGCACGACGTTGTGGAGCTTGTTGAACCTGTTGGCCTTGTTGCCCTGTTGGAATCGTGCAGCGCAGTAAGAATGAAGCAACCTCGGCATTCATGCGCTGAACCATGGCCTTAAACAACTCATACGATTCAAACTTATAGATGAGCAACGGATCTTTCTGCTCAAAACGTGCCAACTGAACATTGGATCGCAAGTCGTCCATGTCCCTCAAATGTTCCTTCCAATATTGATCGATTATGGCCAGAACAACAGCCTTCTCCAAGCTCTCCATCACGCTTACTCCCAATGTTGCAACGCTTTCATCGATGTTGGTAGCGACTTGCATGGTCTTACGGCCGTCAGTAAACGGGACTAAGATTTGCTGGTAGTCGTTCGACGGATCTTCTTGCACCTTTTGAATCACCGGATGGGCGCGCTCTGCCAATTCCGACAACTTCGTTCGATAAACGCGTTCTGCTTCTTGGTAAGTCGAAAATGCAACATCTTCAGGAGCTTGAGTTCCAAAATCCCCTGCATTAAGAGGAGGCTCGATGCCAAAGTCTTTAAGAAGTGAAAGCCGGAAAGCTTCGAATTCCTTTCCAGGGTGATAAGCCAAAACCGAGCCCTCAATGAGCTCAAAAAACATGTTGGCAATGTCTGTGCGCAATCTGTCGCCGTGCAATGCATGCCGACGACGCTTGTAAATGACCTCACGCTGAGCATTCATCACATCGTCATACTCGAGTAAGCGCTTTCGAACACCGAAGTTGTTTTCTTCGACTTTCTTCTGCGCCCTTTCAATGGACTTGGTGATCATGGAGTGTTGAATCACATCACCCTCCTGGTGACCCATTCGATCCATCATTTTTGAAACACGGTCCGAAGAAAACAGACGCATCAGGTCATCCTCTAACGAAACGTAAAACTGCGACGAGCCGGGATCCCCCTGACGCCCTGCACGACCGCGCAATTGGCGGTCAACACGTCGACTGTCATGCCGTTCTGTTCCGATGATGGCCAAACCGCCAGCAGACTTGGTGTCATCCGTCAACTTAATGTCCGTTCCACGTCCAGCCATATTGGTCGCGATGGTCACCGTACCGGGCATACCCGCTGCAGTTACGATTTCAGCCTCGCGCTGGTGCAACTTTGCATTGAGTACCTGGTGGTCAATCTTTCGAATGTCCAACATGCGTGAAAGCAATTCACTCACCTCAACCGTGGTGGTTCCAACCAAAACGGGACGGCCCACTTCACGAAGTTTTACAACATCGTCAATGATAGCGTTGTACTTCTCACGCTTCGTTTTGTAGACCAAATCCTCGCGATCGTCACGGGCAATGGGACGATTTGTTGGAATCGCCATGACATCCAGATTATAGATGTCCCACAGTTCCCCGGCTTCTGTTTCTGCGGTCCCAGTCATGCCCGAAAGCTTGTGGTACATTCGGAAATAATTCTGCAACGTAACAGTCGCATAGGTCTGCGTCGCCGCTTCCACCTTTACACTTTCCTTCGCCTCAATCGCCTGGTGCAAACCATCTGAATACCGTCGGCCATCCATGATTCGACCGGTTTGCTCATCCACAATTTTAACCTTGTTGTCCATGACAACGTAGTCCACATCTTTTTCAAACAAAGCATACGCCTTGAGCAATTGATTCATGGTATGCACACGCGCGCTCTTAACACCATAGTCTGCCATCAATTTGCTTTTCAATTCAAGCTTGGTTTCATCATCGCCGGAGCCGTTGTCAATGGTGACCAATTCCGTGGCCAAATCTGGCATCGTGAAGAAATTGTCGTCTTCCATGTTGGCTGTGAGGTACTCAATTCCCTTTTCAGTCAACTCGACTTGATTTTGTTTTTCGTCGATGACAAAATAAAGTTCTGCATCCGCCTTTGGCATCTCCCTCTTATTGTCCTGCAAGTAAATGCCTTCGGTCTTGAGCAATTGTTGCTTCATGCCCTCGGCACTCAAGAATTTGATCAAAGCCTTGGACTTGGGGAGTGCGCGATACGCGCGAAACAATGCCAACCCTCCTTCTGCGATTTCATCTTTTGAAGCACCATCCTTCAACAACAATTGTTTGGCATCGGCCAAGAATCGTTGCGCTGCTTTTTGCTGGATTGTGACCAGATTGACCACTTTGGGCTTCAATTCCTCGAACTCTTGCTGATCTCCTTTGGGTGTCGGTCCGCTGATGATTAGAGGCGTTCGCGCTTCGTCAATCAGAACAGAATCCACCTCGTCTACTATGGCGTAATGGTGCTTGCGTTGAACAAGTTGATCTGGACGCTGCGCCATATTGTCCCGCAAATAGTCAAATCCAAATTCGTTGTTTGTTCCGTAGGTGATGTCCGCTCGATACGCTTCGCGACGGGCTTCGCTGTTCGGTTGGTGCTTGTCTATGCAATCGACCTTCATCCCATGAAATTCGAAAATAGGCGCCATCCATTCTGAGTCTCTACGAGCCAAGTAATCATTGACCGTCACGAGGTGAACACCCTTCCCAGTAAGCGCATTTAGAAAAACAGGCAAGGTCGCGACCAATGTCTTTCCCTCACCTGTTTGCATTTCCGCCACCTTACCTCGGTGCAGTGCTGTTCCACCCACAAGCTGCACGTTGTAGTGCACCATATTCCACTCAACCTCAGAACCTGCAGCGAGCCATTTATTATGCCAAACGGCGATATCACCATCGATGGTTACACCCGATCTGCGCGCTGCGATGTCCCGATCCCATTGCGTCACGTCCACGCGCAACTCCTTTTTTTCGGCCAGTCTTCGAGCCGTCTCTTTGACCAAAGCAAATGCTTCCGGCATCACTTCCTCCAGTACCTCTTCTAGCTTTTCATTGATGGTGTCCCGAAGAGCATCGATGGCGTCGTAAATCCCCTCTTTCTGCTCCAAATCCTCTTCACCCATGCCAGAAGCCTTCAGCGTCAAAGAGGTAACTTCATCTTCAAGCGAAGCAACATATGAGGCAATTCGGCTTTTTAAATCCGACGTGCGCAATCTCAATTCGTTGTCCTGCAACTGCGAAAATTCCCCCTCAAAACCCAAAACCGCATCAACATTGGGTTGAATCTCGCGCAAGTCACCTTCCACCTTGTCACCGACAAGTTTTTTAAATAACGCTTTCAGCATGACGCAAAAATAAGCAGGAACAGGCCGCAAATAGGCCTAAAATTTGCGAAGAATAACCGGAACGGCGTATGCGTGTTGAGAATGTTAAAATCCGGAGACGCTGCTCGTACAAAATCATGCCAGAAAAACTGCAATAGATTTGCCTTTACTTTTCCCCAACGGACTAAAAAAAACCGATAACCTCAGCGAAATCTGGCGATGCCGAGTAATGGGCCATACCACATGTTAACAACTACATCGGATTGTGAATTCTTTTGTTTTGGCGTTGTGGTACTCTTTGAATTTTCTTTGAGGACGATTGCGGAAGAGGCCTTCTTTTTGGACTGACTTCGCTCAAATCACATCGCATCCCTATCGCGCTCCTACGGAAGACGAAAAAATGCCTTGAAACATGACCATTTTGCCGCTGAGAGGCAAAATAAGTCAAAGTCAAGGCCAAGGATACGACCCTCTAAACCACAGCAAAATGCGGTTTACTGAGCATGGTGATTTGACGAAAATGAACGTCTAGCATGAAGCATCCTTGGTGCAAAACAACCCAAAATAGCATCACCTTTTGGTGAAAAACACAGACTAATAATATGAACGAGACCGCCGAAAACCAGATCGAAACAACTGAAGCACAGACTTCCATTGAAGAAGTGTTACCGCAAAACACCATTGTTGCTGAACCGATCCTAGAAGACAATCCCAACCGATTCGTTCTTTTCCCAATCAAACATGACGACATCTGGAGCTTTTACAAAAAATCAGAAGCTAGTTTTTGGACAGCAGAAGAGATTGACCTTGCCGCAGATCTTGTTGACTGGAATGAAAAGCTCAACGATGACGAGCGGTACTTCGTAAAACACATCCTCGCTTTCTTCGCCGCTTCAGATGGCATCGTCAATGAGAACCTCGCTGAAAACTTCGTTGCTGAAGTGCAATACACAGAAGCCAAGTTCTTTTACGGTTTTCAAATCATGATGGAAAATATCCACTCGGAAACGTATTCCTTGTTGATCGACACCTACATCAAGGATGATGTGGAAAAGGATAAATTATTCAATGCAATCGAAACAATGGATTGCGTGAAGAAAAAAGCCGATTGGGCTTTGAGTTGGATTGAGAACGGGTCTTTCGCTGAGCGCATTGTTGCCTTTGCTGCCGTCGAAGGTATTTTCTTCAGCGGAAGCTTTTGCTCCATTTTTTGGCTAAAGAAACGCGGCCTGATGCCAGGGTTGACCTTCTCCAACGAATTGATCTCCCGTGACGAAGGAATGCATTGCGATTTTGCGTGTCTGTTGTACAACGATCACATCGTCAACAAACTGCCCAACAAAACCTTGCGCAAAATCATCATTGACGCAGTTGAAATCGAGAAAGAATTCATTTGCGAATCATTGCCCGTTCGATTAATCGGTATGAATTCTGACCTGATGTCGCAGTACATCGAATTCGTTGCTGATCGATTGCTCGTTGAGCTCGGAACAGACAAGGAATACAATGTCACCAACCCATTCGACTTCATGGACATGATTTCGCTGCAAGGAAAAACGAACTTCTTTGAAAAGCGCGTTGGCGAATACCAAAAAGCTGGTGTGCTGAACAACTCAGACGAAGGCAGCAAGTCATTCAGTTTAGATGCTGATTTCTGATTGAGACTGTTTGTTACCTTTTACCATCGCCCTACCCACTTTCACGACTACACCCCCCTGACTTATGCACGTATTAAAAAGAGACGGACGCAAGGAACCCGTTCAGTTCGATAAAATCACAGCAAGAATCAAAAAACTTTGCTACGAGTTGCATCCTGCCGTGGATCCTGTGAAAGTTGCGATGCGAGTGATTGAAGGTGTCTATGACGGGGTAACCACAACCGAACTGGATAACTTAGCCGCTGAAGTGGCCGCAACCAACGCGGTAACACACCCGGACTACGCCAGCCTTGCTAGTAGGATTGCGCTTTCCAATCTGCACAAGTCGACCAAGAAGTCGTTCGCTGAAACGATGGAAGACTTGCACAGCTACGTTGATCCCATTACCGAGAAAAATGCTTCATTGGTTGCTTCAGATGTCATTGAAATCATTCGTGAGCAAGCTGATTTTCTGGACTCACAAATCATTTATGATCGAGATTTTAACTACGACTACTTTGGGTTCAAGACTTTGGAGCGTAGCTACTTACTCAGGATCAATGGTGAAATTGTAGAACGCCCCCAGCACATGCTCATGCGCGTCGCTGTAGGAATCCATAAGGATGACATGGACGCTGTGGTGACCACGTACAATCTCATGAGCGATGGTTGGTTTACACATGCAACACCAACCCTCTTCAATTCGGGCACTCCAAAGCCGCAAATGTCAAGTTGTTTCTTGTTGACCACTCAAGAAGACAGCATCAGCGGCATTTATGATACGCTGAAGCAGTGCGCAAAAATTTCGCAGAATGCCGGAGGCATTGGATTGTCGATCCACGACATCCGTGCGACTGGTTCATACATCAAAGGAACCAACGGGACTTCCAACGGAATCGTCCCCATGTTGCGCGTCTTCAATGATACTGCGCGCTACGTCGATCAAGGAGGGGGGAAGCGCAAAGGGTCATTCGCCATTTACATCGAACCATGGCATGCCGATATTTTTGATTTTCTCGAGCTGAAGAAGAACCACGGAAAAGAAGAACAACGTGCAAGAGATTTGTTCTACGCTCTTTGGATACCAGATCTATTCATGAAGCGGGTCGAAGAAAATGGAGATTGGACCTTAATGTGTCCCAACGAATGCCCTGGGCTTGCCGATACCCACAGCGCAGAGTTCGAAGCATTGTATACCAAGTACGAAGCCGAAGGAAAAGGCCGCAAGACCATCAAAGCGCAAGAACTGTGGTTCAAGGTGCTGGAATCACAAATCGAGACGGGAACGCCCTACATGCTCTACAAAGACGCTGCAAATTCAAAATCGAATCAGCAGAACTTGGGGACCATAAAATCTTCGAACCTGTGCACAGAGATCATCGAATACACCGCGCCAGACGAGGTAGCTGTATGTAACCTCGCTTCAATTGCACTGCCGAAATACGTCAATAACGGGAAGTTTGATCACGATAAACTGTTCGAAGTCACCTACCAAGTGACCCGAAACTTGAATCGCATCATCGATCGTAACTACTATCCCATTCAAGAAGCTCGAAACTCCAATATGCGTCACCGGCCAATCGGTCTTGGTGTACAAGGACTTGCCGATGTTTTCATCTTGATGCGACATCCTTTTGACTCCGATGAGGCAAGGGCCATGAATCGTGAAATCTTCGAAACAATTTATTACGCTGCTTGCACAGCGTCGAAGGATATGGCCAAAGAAGAAGGTGCCTATGAAACCTTCAAAGGATCACCAGCCTCCAAAGGCCAGTTGCAATTTGACATGTGGGGTGTAACTCCTTCCGATCGCTGGGAGTGGAAGGTATTAAAGGAGGAGATCAAAAAGCATGGATTGCGAAACTCATTGCTACTCGCCCCAATGCCCACGGCTTCGACAGCTCAAATTCTTGGGAATAATGAATGCTTCGAGCCATACACGTCCAATATTTACACACGACGCGTGCTCTCTGGAGAGTTCATCATCGTAAACAAGCACTTGCTTCGCGATTTGACCAAATTAGGTTTGTGGGATGACGACATGAAAAATCGAATCATTGCAGCAAACGGTTCGATTCAAAACATCAAAGAGATTCCTGACAATCTCAAAGCACTGTACCGCACAGCTTGGGAAATTCCTCAACGCGCTTTAATTGATATGTCAGCGGACCGCGGAGCTTACATCTGTCAATCTCAGTCATTGAATGTCTTCATGGAAAACGTGAATACCGCTAAGCTGACTTCCATGCATTTCTACTCCTGGAAAAAAGGATTGAAAACAGGAATGTATTACCTGCGAACAAAGGCTGCAACCGACGCCATCAAGTTTACTGTTGACAAGAAGTACAAGGAGGATCCAGCCAAGGCAAAGACAGAAGTGCCTGAAGCACCAAAAAAAGCCATCCAAGACATGACAGATGAGGAGCAAGCGGCTTTAGCTTGTTCGATCGAAAATGGATCCGATTGTGAAATGTGCAGTGGATGATCATTGATTTACCCTAACAACCTTGAAAGACCGCATCCGATCCAATTGGGTGCGGTCTTTTTATGGGTAACCTTGAACACTTCAGCTCTTCCTGGAAACCAGCATTGCCCAAAAGTTGAGCAATACGAGCCCTACTGCCAGGAGCAAATGAAGCGGCTGAAGCACTGCCGGCATTGCGAGAAAAACAAAGGATATGCCTGATATCATTTGAATTGCAATCAACCCCAATGCCCACTGCGCGATACGCTGAATGGGAGTGCTTTTCTTCAATTCTGGAAAAATCCACATCAACTGAGTTAGCAAAACAATCCAAGAACCTGATCGATGATATTTCCACCAATCAGGCAGCACAGCTAGTAAATTTGGACGCTCAATTCCAATGTGGAGCAAGGCGTCTACTTGCTCCCTGACTTGCGTCCCCGCAATGAGTTGAGCCAGTGTCAAAACCGCAGCAACTATGAGCCATAATTTTCGATCAACACCTGCTGCATGTTTCCAATTGCTCGAGCGCACAGTGTACAAAATCAGTGCAAGCGCCATGAGGATAAACACTGCCCCCAACATGTGCAATGTGATGGAGAAGGGGATCAGGTTTCCATCCACAACCTTTTTTCCCATCCATGCGACCAATCCAAGAAAAAACAAGTGCACCAAAGCCCAACGAAATGGGCTCCAAAAACGGTATTTCCGTCCACTCAAAAAAGAAAGAAGCAAAATCAACAAAGCTGGAATTCCCGTCAATGCTCCTATGAGCCTGTTGATGAACTCGACCCACGTATGGACTGGGTTGAAAACAGCATAATCATGCTTGGTGTAGGCTTCCCAAACGCCTTCACTTTGTTCTTTTACAAAATCCGCCGAGAGCACATCAATTTGAGCCACCCACAACGTGTCATTGGCAATCAACATCCGACCTGCCTTGTAGGACTGTCCTGCGCTCCAAATCACTTGGTCATCTGCTGTAGGCGGAATCAACAAGCCAAAACACATGGGCCAATCCGGACATCCCATTCCTGATCCTGTCATGCGCACAACACTGCCTGCGAGAACTACGAGCGAAGTCATCACCAGGGCAACCCGAGTCAGGCGCCGCAAAGACCGTTTGATGCGATCAGTTGAGCTCTGTTCTCTTTGCAAAATGCGTAACCTCTACAGCCTGAACGGCATACAATTTTCCATCGGCAATTCCGGCAATGGCTTCAACCAATCCATTCACTTCAACTACCCGTTCATCGTATTCCACCTTCGCATAATTCAACGCTCTATCCTCCTCAAATTCAATGGTAGCGTTTGCAACACCGTTCACCTTTAAGAGCTCTTTCTTAATTTTCCCACCACATGCGTGCAGGCACATCATGCCCGAAACGTCGAGTCGCGCCATAGTCATCACTGATGTTCCATTGGTATGCCTTTCCGTTACTTCGTAAGAATCCGCACTCTCACTGCAACCTGTAAGCCCCATGGCCAAAACCCAAAGGCCAAACGTAAAAACAATGTGACGCTTTATCTGTACCAATGTAAACTCCTTCTGCATCCTGCAAATATACGCCCGTGCAAGCCGCCGGAAACCCAACATAATCTAATTTCACACCCCATGGTGAGCCACTCGTCCCAAAAGCAAAGATGGGCCCCAACGCTAACTTTATTGCTCCTAGGTTTCGTCTGGGGCAGCAGCTTCATCTTAATGAAATGGGGACTTTTCGCTTCCGATGGCAGCCCCTTGTTCCCCCCATTAGAACTCGCCGCAATGCGAATCGCCATTGCCGGGATTGCGCTGCTACCCGTTTCCCTGACTCACTGGAAGAAGCTTAGCCGTCCTCAATGGCTCTGGGTCAGCTTCATCGGACTGGTTGGCAGTTTCGTCCCGGCGGTTCTTTTCGCTACAGCGCAAACTGAATTGCCTAGTGCAATGGCTGGAATGTTAAATGCACTGAGCCCTATCTGGACCTTACTCATTGGGTTTGCCTTATTTGGATTAAGCGTAAAGCGCAATCAACTTCTTGGAATCGGAACTGGATTCATAGGAACCATCTGGCTCATCCAGGCTCAGGGATCTGTCCATACTCACACCAGCGAAGGAGTCGAACCCATCCTCATCCCAAGCCTGTTGCTTGTTATCGCAACGGTGTGTTACGGGATTAGTGTAAATATCACGCGCGAAAAACTACGGAAACTGAGTAGCCCCGTGATCGCCAGCTGTTCATTAGGGCTTGCAGCAATGCCCGCCAGCGCGATCGTAATCAATGGTGATATTCCACATTTAATCGTTTCACATCCAGATGGATTGCAAGGGCTGATTGCGGTGGGCATTCTCGGAGCTTTAGGAACAGCTGGTGCCCTCGTTCTATTCAATCAGTTGATTGCATGGACCAGCGCTGTGACCGCCGCTTCTGTAACTTATATCATTCCCATCTTTGCCGCATTCTGGGGATGGTGGGATGGCGAGCTACTTCACGCGCAGCATCTTGCAGCGGGTCTCTGTATCTTGCTCGGCGTTTGGCTGACCAATCGAAAGAATAAGAAGTGATCCACTCGAGGACAGAAGACAATCACCGGAATTGTTGAAAAGTTCCGAAGTTTCCTATACCTTTGCCACCCCCATTTTCGGGGACCATTATATTTAGTCATCATGTATGCAATCGTAGAGATCGCAGGGCACCAGTTCAAGGTAGAGAAAGACCAACAGGTTTTCGTCAACCGCTTGGACGCTGAAGAGGGCAAAAAGGTCAAATTTGACCACGTCCTCCTCATCGACAACAAGGGAGATGTAACTGTTGGCGCCCCAGCGATAAGCGGCGCGGAAGTGTCTGCTCAGGTTGAACGCCACCTTAAAGGCGACAAAGTTCTGATCTTCAAGAAGAAGCGTCGGAAAGGTTATCAAAAGTTGAATGGCTTCCGTGCCTCATTGACGGAAATCAAAATCACTGGTATCAAAGCCGGTGGTGCCAAAAAAGCTGCGGCTTCAAAATCAGATGCCAAGGCACCTGCTGCGAAGAAACCAGCAGCGAAAAAAACTGCAGCGAAGAAACCAGCAGCTAAAGCACCTGCCACGAAAAAGGCGGCAGCTACCAAAACAAAGAAAACCGAAGAATAATGGCACATAAAAAAGGTGTAGGAAGTTCGAAAAACGGACGCGAGTCAGAGTCGAAACGGTTGGGTGTCAAAATTTTTGGCGGCCAAGGTTGCATTGCAGGTAACATTATTGTGCGCCAGCGTGGTACACAGCACCACCCCGGTGAGAATGTTGGTATCGGTAAAGACCACACCCTTTTTGCGCTGACTGACGGAATCGTAGAATTTCGGAAAAAAGCAAACAACCGTTCTTTTGTTTCTGTTGTCCCCATGGGTGACTCATAAGACAGAAACAGAACAATAAACTGAGGATTTCACTTTGAAATCTTTCGGTTGAATCATATTTGTGACTCCCGACCCTTCATTGGGTTCGGGAGTTCTTTATTTTTACCAATGAACGGCTCAGGCCGCTAGGAAACCATTCAATCATCGCCCATTAGCCATGCTCACCATACAATCGTTGCGAGAAGAAAAAGAGCAAATTGCGAACGCCCTTGACAAACGGCACATCGACGCACGCAAAGACCTTGATCAAATCCTTCAATGGGATACCGAACGGCGCAGCACCCAAGCTCAGCTCGATGACATCTTGGCCCAAAGCAATGCATTGAGCCGAGAAATCGGAACCTTGATGCGCGAAGGAAAACGGGAAGAAGCAGAGGCCATCAAGGCAAAAACCGCATCTTTCAAAGAAGAATCCGCCCTGCTCAAAGAAAAAATGCAAGCGATCGAAAAACAGATGCACGACCTGCTGTGCACCATTCCGAACGCACCGCATGACGACGTTGCATCCGGACGGCATGCGGAGGATAACGTCGAAACCTTTCGCTCGGGAAGTGCAGAAACACTAGACCGCCATGCCAAACCGCATTGGGAACTTGCGGAATCCTTAGATCTCATTGATTTTGAGCTCGGAGCCAAGGTCACTGGAGCCGGATTTCCATTTTACAAAGGGAAAGGAGCAAAATTGCAACGTGGGCTGATACAGTTTTTCTTGCAAAAGGCTGATGAAGCCGGATATACAGAGTACATCCCACCGCTCATGATCAATGCCGAGAGTGGGTTCGGCACAGGCCAACTTCCCGACAAGGAGGGTCAGATGTATCACATGCAGGAAGACGAACTGTACATGATTCCAACTGCTGAAGTTCCGCTTACCAACATCTATCGCGATGCGATGGTAAGGGAAGGCGATTTGCCGATCAAGCTTTGCGGTTATACCCCATGCTTTCGGCGTGAAGCGGGGAGCTACGGCAAAGATGTGCGCGGATTGAATCGGCTGCATCAATTCGATAAAGTCGAAATTGTCCAACTCGCCCATCCCGACGTCTCATATGCCTTGCTCGATCAGATGGTCGAGCATGTCAAAGGACTTTTAGAAGGACTTGAGTTGCCCTATCGAGTCTTGCGATTGTGCGGAGGCGATATGGGATTCACATCGGCAATGACCTACGATTTTGAAGTGTGGAGTGCCGCTCAAGAACGATGGCTGGAGGTGAGTTCTGTTTCCAATTTCGAAACCTATCAAGCCAGTCGCCTCAAATGCCGCTACAAGGGGAGTGAAGGAAAAACGCATTTGGTGCATACGTTGAATGGATCCGCGCTCGCTCTTCCACGCATCGTAGCTGCGCTCTTGGAAAATCATCAAGACGAAAAGGGCATTCACATTCCTTCCGCATTGGCTCCATTTTGTGGTTTTGACCGCATCGATGCCTAATCGAAAATAGCCCAATCATGCAGAAAGTAAACCATTTACAACTTCTTTTCTGGTTGACCGCCACTTGCCTCTGCTCTTGCCATTCCAGTCTGCACTCTGATGGGCAAGAATGGCCATTGCTCGCGTTGGCTGACTCCATTGAATTGGAAACTAGTGCCCTAGAAAGCGTGTCTGCCGAAACAGCGATAAGCGCTTCACAATGGGCCCAAGAAAACCTCCGAGAATTTGAACTTCTTTTAGAAGATGAAGAAATGTCAGTCTCACGGGAAGAAGGGGAAATCATTTCCGACGTCTCACGCGCGCGACGACTGCTCAAGGACCAATCCAAGCGTCGAGAATCCATTGCGAACAGCCAAAAGCGTACATTGCTGCAATTACGTGGACTTGCCGCAGCCATTGGAAACGGAACAACACACGATAGCCAAGGAACACCCATTGACTCAGCGTACATTGCTCTAAATCTTTCGGTCGAACTGCAAATGGGACGAACATTGAAAAAAAGCATCACTGAAACGCAAACGTACGCTTCCCGAGGCATCGCTATTGCCGAGCGAACGAAAGACAAGAGCGATAGCCTTCAGACTGTTTTACGCGGCCGACTGGCACGGCTCATCCTCGAACGCAATTCTTCAGAATAAGATACACTCGTCACTGAAATTCGTATGAAAAAACCCTGGATTCTCGTTGCATCACTATTTGTGGCTAGCACAATAAGCTGGAGTCAATCCGATCTGGAACTTGCGGAGTTTTATTACAATGAAGGTTCTTATGCACAGTCCAAGCTATACCTCGATCAGATTTGGAAAAAGAATAAGACCAAGATGGTCTTTGATATGTATTACGATGTCCTCATCGCATTAGACAACTTTGACGCGGCTGAAAAATTGGTAAAAAGTCGCATGCGTGGCAAAAATACCCGGGCGAGTGCCTACGTCGAGTTGGGACAACTGTACCTTCATTTTGGCCGTGAAGCGCAGGCGCGAGAAGCCTTCGACGAAGCCATGGAACGGTTACAACCGAACCGAAATAGTGCGATCGGGTTGGCGAACGCATTCCTTAAACTAAATGAGCTGGACCTTGCCCTTGAAGTTTACTCCAAGGCTCAAGAGATGGGGGTGGGCAATTTGGATTACCAGTTGGTCGATCTAGAAGGTAGACGCGGAAATTACGACGGCATGATCGATGCCGCGCTCCGCTTGCTTCACAGCAAACCCACCTACTTCCGCAACATTCAGAACAGCTTTACGCGCAATCTTCGCGTGTTGGACAATCCAGAATTGGGCACATTGCTCAAAGGCAAGCTCATCGCTTCCGCTCGAACCTATTCAGACGACAGCGTTTATCCCGAACTACTGGTTTGGTACTTCAACCAAGTCAAAGATTTTGCGAATGCATTCATCCATGCCAAATCTTTGGACTTACGTGGCAAGGAAAACGGAAGCCGGATCATCGAGCTGGCTCAAACCGCCTCGAGCAATGGAGATTATGAAACGGCTGCTCGCTGTTATACTTATGTCGCTGGCAAAGGCAGAGAAAATGCTTATTTCTTTACCGCACGAACACAATCCCTTCGCATGCGCATGGAACCCTTGCTCAATGCCGTTCCGAACAACACTGAAGCCATTGAGGGCCTCGCCGAAGAATACAAACAGACCCTGAACGATTTGGGGATCACTACAGAAACTGCTGGAATCGCGAAAGACTTGGCACACGCCCAAGCCTTCTATTTGCAACTTCCAGACGAAGCAATTGCCACATTGGAAGCGGTGTTGGAAATTCCAGCCCTTTATGATCGCATGGCA
>MDTC01233562.1_pt1 | contig 27114 bp, 26 predicted proteins | sample 811181 | NCBI WGS metagenome assembly MDTC01 (sample SAMN05326644, study PRJNA326480) | marine metagenome | isolation source: seawater | place: Pacific Ocean: North | collected 2011
ATTCGCAAAGAATGGTTGGAAGTGTAGACTCCCCATTCTCTTATCCACCAAGTCACCCAAGCCTAAACCTGGACAGGAAATCGTTTATGTCTCCCGCTAGTTCGACTCTCACCAGGTGTTTTTTAATTTTTTTGTTGGGGGCTCAAGGACCTCTTGTCCTAGCCTGGGACTCGGTGGGTCACCGGCTCTCCGCCGCCGTGGCCCTGGAATTCATGGAAACGGAAACTATTGATGAACTGCTGCGAATTCTGCAAGCCCAGCCGCGCTTTCAGCAGGATTTTCTCGAGCAGGTGCCTGATGATGTCGATCAAAGCAACACCATGGAGCTGGCCCTTTGGCTATTGGGGCAGGCCGCTTACTGGCCAGACATCGCAAGGGGTCTGCCGGACAGCGAGCGGCAAAGATATAATCGGCCGAGCTGGCACTATACCGATGGTGCTTGGGTACGGGACTCTTCGCCTTTTCAGGGCAATGTCTACGTTGGCATTGAACCGTTTACCGACATCGATGGCCCTAGCGGGGAATCCATCCGCACCGAGCAGCAAGTAAACAACATAGTCACCGGCATCGACTACAATGCTGCCGTGCTGACTGATGCTAATGCCCCGATGGCAGAACGTGCCGTGGCCCTTTGCTGGGTGCTGCATCTGATCGGCGATATCCATCAACCCCTACACACCGGTTCGCTGTTTTCCGCCACACTATTCGCCCGCGGTGACCGCGGCGGCAATGCGATACCCATTGGCGAGAGCAATTTGCATTCGCGCTGGGATAGAGCGCTTGCGGAAGGTGGCGTAGCTGCCGAGCTTCCCCTATTGATCGAGCGGGTGTCCGGGTTTTCGGAGCCACCAATCAAAGGCGTGGAAAGCGACTGGACTGCCTGGATGAATGAGAGTCGTGGAAGCCTGAAGAGCATCGTATATACGGAAGCCATGCGAGAAGCCATAGTCGCTGCTGATAGCAGCGACTCAGAACTAGGCACCCATACGCTAGACGCAGCCTATGTCACTCAGATGCAGAGTATATCGCGCCAGCGCCTAGGCCTCGCAGGCCTGCGTCTGGCGATCTTCTTTGAGAACGAATTGCCCTGATCTCGTGCGCGCTATCCGTTTTCCGTATCTAGCAATCGCTAACTCACTTGGCGCCCGAGCCGTAGTGCTGGCTTCAAGTCAGCTATCGCAGCCATCACGTTCTCCATGAGCCGATGCCCTGCCCTATCCTGCAGACTCATGATCGATTCAGGATGAAACTGCACTGCCCAGCTTGGGCGATCAATATGCTCCATCGTCATAGCGGCTCCTGCCGCCGACTTGGCAACTGAACGCAGGCAATCGGGCAGAATCTCAGCAATGAGGGAATGATAGCAGCCGGCGCTGAACTCATCTTCAGTGCCGGAAAATAGCGAGCAGCCATCATGCGCAATGGGCGACGCTTTCCCGTGCATGGGGTAGGCCATAGTCTTCAAGCCCCCGGGCGTAATCCGAGACTGGCGTCTATGTATTGTTGTTGTCCTTGAGCTTTGTTCACCTTGGCCAGTATCCTGCTTTTAAATCACAGCAGTGCCTCTGAACGGGCGCAGAGCCTTCAAAGTTTACTATCCAGGCGCAACCAAGCATTGTTTTTTCGCGGCCAATCAGAGATAGTCAGGGTCACAATATTAGAACGGCACTAGCGAAAGTGGCTCTGATAATACTGGCTACTTTCTGCTGCTACAAAAACTAATCTCTCCACCCAAATTCGAGGATTCTGGACTGATGCCAAACAACAGCATTTACCGCGGTCTATTTTTTCACCTTCTCTTGACCTGCGTACTGTGCGCCGTCACCCAAGCCAGTCTCGCCGCCGATTTCTCTCGCGTCAGGCCAGAGCGCGCCGGTATGTCTTCAGAGCGTCTCGAGCGCCTAGATGCCGTGCTGAGATCCTATGTAGATAAGGGTCAAGTAGCCGGACAGGTAGCTATAGTGCTGCGCAAGGGCCGTGTTGTTTACTCCACCGCCAATGGCTGGCAAAACAAGGTAGCTGACATTCCCATGTCGGAAGATTCAATTTTCAGAATCGCATCGCAAACCAAAGCACTGGTCAGCACCGGCATAATGATCCTGCACGAACGCGGTCAGCTGGATATCAGCCACGCTTTGAGTCGCTATATACCAGAATGGGAAAACATGCAGGTAGCGGTCTCTGAAAGCAATGGCTCATATCGCCTAGAGGAGGCCCGCAGACCGATTACTATCCGCCATTTGCTTACCCATACAGGTGGCCTAAGCTATGGCAGCGGTCCTGCCCGTGAGCAATGGGAAGAAGCTGGCTTTCAGGGCTGGTATTTCGCTAACAAAAACGAACCAATCCTTAACTCCATTAAGCGGATGGCGGCGTTACCTCTGGATCAACACCCAGGTGAAGAGTACATCTATGGGTACAATACCGATATTCTTGGCGCAGTGATTGAAGTTGCCAGCGGCAAAGATTTGAACACTTTTCTGCGCGAGGAATTGTTTGAACCGCTGGAGATGAACGACACCCATTTCTATCTGCCCCATGAAAAAGCAGAGCGTCTGGCCGTGGTCTATGAAGCCTCGCCGGGTGGTGGTGTTCAGGCTATTAGCGCTAATGATGGCATGCAAAGCCAAGGCCTGTATCTCGAAGGCAGCGGCCCTAATCGCTCTTTCTCTGGGGGCGCCGGCTTGCTGTCAACCGCCAACGACTACGCTCGTTTTCTGCAGATGACTCTCAATGGTGGTGAATTGGATGGGGAGCGTATACTGTCGCGTAAGACCATCGAACTCATGACTACCGACCATTTAGGCGACATACCATTTCGTGATGGTCAGGGATTTGGCCTGGGCTTTTTTGTGGTAACCGATCTGGGTGAACGCGGCGTGCTAGGCTCAGAGGGCGAATACGGTTGGGGCGGCGCCTATCACACGACCTATTGGGTAGATCCGGAAGAAGAACTGGTGGTCGTTTACCTGACTCAGTTGATCCCAGCACAAGGGGTCGATGACTACAGCAAACTGAGAAGCGGCATTTATCAGGCCATTATTGATTGAAGAATAAAACTAACAAGGGTAATTCATAATGAGATACTTGACTCTATTATTCCTTGCCATGCTGTGTTCAGGAACCACTCTCGCACAGCTAGCGACTCCGGATGAATCCGGCATCGCCTACGGTCACATGCATTTGAATGTAAGCAGCATTGATCAGCACTTGCCAATTTGGACCGAGCATTTTGGTGGAGAAGAAATCGCGATAGGCCCACTGCAGGCAGTCAAATTTCCCAACATGATAGTCATGTTCGCCGAGCAAACCCCAACAATGGGTTCGCGCGAAACAGTGATGGACCATTTCGGCTTTAAAGTCCGCAATATCCAGCGCTTCATAGACAAGTGGGAAGCCGCTGGCTATGAGATGGGCCGGGTGTTTACCGGTGCTGAAGGCCAAATAAACGCCTACGTCACCCTGCCAGATGGGGTGTATGTCGAACTCCAGGAAGATCAGGGACTAGATGAAGAATTTACTGGCTATCATATCCATTACTTCACGTCTCAGTACGAGGAGTTACTGGACTGGTACGTTGAGATTTTTGGACTGGAAATCAGACCGCGCGGCACCATAGCAACGACTACCAATGTACCCGGCTCCAATCTGAGTTTCGGCAATTCAAATTCACCCCGCGCTCCAACCCTCGGCACAGCAATCGACCACGTCGGTTTCGAGATCACCAACCTGGAAGATTTTTGCCGCAGCTTGGCCGAGCGCGGCATTGAATTTGAAGTACCCTATCAAGAGATCGAGGCCCTAGGCCTAGCAGTCGCGTTCTTCACCGATCCCAGTGGCGTGCGAATAGAGCTCACCGAAGGTCTGGACGCGTTCTAGGCGTCGTTGCAGCCCAGCTACAAAGTACATTATGAAGGGTTATTTTGAGGGAGAGTTAAACTTGCTGCGGAGCAAGGTGACTTCTTGCTCCATGGATTCAAACTATGTGTGCCGGCCAATTTTCCCCACCAAAGGAATGCTTGCAGCAGGTTTCCCAGTTGGTCAATGAGGAACTCGATAATCAGACTGACAATGCTGATCTCACCCAGCCCCGCAAAACTGACGAGGTTGCTGAGACATCCAACCAGTTCCCCCACCTCTATAACGATTAGCGTCCAGATTCCCGCAACCTCATAAAAGCCGCTATCAAACCATACCCACTTGCCGTTAAGGTAGCGTTTGCCACGATTATCATCCAGGCTGGACAGGGTTTTTAGTTTCTTCACCTGCGCTTTTATGGCGTCTCGTTTCTCCTAGCGGACGATTTCACCACTGAGAAAACCCAGGAAAATCACCCAGCTCAGCGCCGCCATGGGCAGGCCGAGCATGAGAACAGCTCGCAAGACATCGAGAACAATCAAGCCCAGACATGTTATTTTTCGTGGCGCGCTTCCTGAGGCATAAGGGCTGCACGGATCGCTGCACCCCAGATCAGGTTACCCATGTCGTTTAAGTGTAAATTGTCCGCTACGAAAATATCGGGCATTACCGAACCATCACCCTGCAGGAATGGCGTGGCCACATCAACGAAATAAACAAGTGGGTCGTGATCCGCTATAGTTTTTAGAGATGCGCTCACCATCTGCGCATTGGGCCAGACTTTCTGCCGCAGGATACTTGGTTTCACACTTAGCACATAGATACGGGTTTCCGGTAATGCCTCATGGACCTTGGTAACAATTTGCTCAAACTGATTAACTATTTTTTCTTCCGGCAAGCCCCCGGCCGTGTCGTTGTCACCTTCATAAATGAGTATCGCCCTCGGTTTGTAACGCAATGCCACCCGATCGAGATGAAACAGGACATCACCCATTACGCTACCACCAAAGCCGCGCGGGATGACGGTTAGTGGAGCCAAGGCTGCCGCAGCCTGATCATTCCAGCGCGCAATACTGGAGCTGCCTGTCAGCACAATGGCGCCCTCCGGCGGTGGATGCATCTGATCCTGTTCGTCGAAGCGCTGCATAGCAGCTTCCCAGCGAGTGGGATCCGTATTCTGCCCAAAAACCGGCACCGAACCCGCCAGCACCATGAGATTGGACAACAGCAGGATCAGCAGAGCGCATTGATTCTTTCGGATAAGAGTAAACATATGATTAGAGCCTGTTGCTTGGAAAATGAGAGCGGAAACCTATACCCCGCTTTTCTTGATTTAGACTACAGTGTAATCGAAGGGATTGGCAATTTCTAACCAAGCACTGACCTACAGCCCCGCTTTAAGCCGTTGCGACACCGGGCTTTAATCGGGATAAAGCTCTACTTCGGGTCAAGTCTCACGAAGTATCGCGGTGAGAAACCGGTCAAAAATCTGAATGCGAACGGTGTAGGATTGTCGGCCTGCACCCGGTCGTGTTCAGCCCCCGAGACCATGCGGGCACCGAAGATCGTCTGACCGCCATCGCGCGTTACGCCAATACGGGGTGTCTCCTCGAGTCTTCCATACCAGGCGCGAGGCCAGTGGTTTACAGCGACACCACCCTGGTGTAGCCGTTGCCTTCAGCATCGAATGTTTCAATGACGATGGTATTACCTGCCTCGGGTTGGAAGAACCCAAGGCTGAATTCAAACAAAACGACAATACCGACATAGACCGCGAGCAGGATGAGTATGAGTTTGATACCTTTATTTAACTGCATTCTCGCCCCCCTTTACCGATACCCATTCGGGCAATCATTTAGTGCAATATTTTCCCAGCTACACTGGCCCGGCACCTATCAGCAGTGCTTGTGCCAACTGCGCCCACGCACGGTCTGAACCAATCCAGATTCCAAACCGAGCCTGGATGCGCTCAGCCTACTTCAATCTCACCGCGCAGATAACATACTGCATTGCCGGCAATCAATACCCTGTCATCTGCTAGGCTGCAATAAACATCGCCGCCGCGGGGCGAAAGCTGTCTGGCCATGAACTCAGTCTGACCAAGCCTTTTCTGCCAGTATGGAACTAGTTGAGTGTAAGCGGAACCGGTTACTGGGTCTTCCAGCACCTGCAACTTAGGTGCAAAGAATCGCGCATAAAAATCATACTGGGGTTGATCAGCGGGAGACGTCACGATGACCCCGCGTAGATCCAATTGTTGCAACTGGCCATAGTCAGGTTGCAAAGCGCGCAGCTGCTCGGCTGACTCAAGCACTACCAGAAAATCTCCCTGCGCCAGACACTCAAACACCCCTCCCGCAAGCGCCAAACCCTTAATGAGTTGTTCCGGCGCATCTACTGCGTGCGGAGCCTGGGCTGGAAAATTCAACTCCAGCAGTCCAGCACTATTACGCGTCACCCAAAGCGGGCCAGATGCCGAGTCGAAGCGAATTTTTTCCGCAGCCTCGCCCAGAAATTCAGTCAGCACAAAGGCGCTGGCGAGCGTGGCATGTCCACACAGTGATACCTCTGCGGCCGGCGTAAACCAACGAATGTGATAACCGGCTTCGCCAGGCACGAAAAACGCCGTTTCTGCCAGGTTGTTCTCCCGGGCAATCGCCTGCATCTTTGTCTCTGGCAACCAGGACTCTAGTGGAACAACGGCCGCAGGATTGCCCGCAAACAGCACTTTTGCAAAGGCATCGATCTGAAAGAGTTCAAGTTTCATCTCACAATCACCATCACCCTAGTTAATATCGGCCGCATGTTCCTTAAGCTTCTCCAGCGGCACAATCTTAAGTGCATGCTTGTGGGTGCGTCGCAGATGGACTCTGGGTGCGCAATCGAATTCATAGGCCTCCAGCCATCTACTAGCGCATAGGCACCAGTTATCGCCAGCTGATAAGCCAGGAAATCCAAACTGGGGCGCTGGCGTCATCAGATCATTACCCCTGAACCTTGAGAACTCGAGAAATGCCTGCGTCACTTCGACACAGACGGTATGGGAGCCGCGGTCGTCGTCGCTGGTATTACAGCAGCCATCGCGATAGAAGCCAGTTACCGGATCATTTCCGCATGGCTCGAGGGTTTCATCAAACACATTGAGAGATTCATCCATCCTTAAAGTACTCCTTCTCGTTCCGGCACTTGCAGTGCGCGCTTAGATCTTGTCCAGCTCGAGCCACTTAGTTTCATTTGGCGGCTCATACTCAAGAAATTGATCCAGCAACTGTGACGCAGAGTCCGCCCACAAAATCATGTCGCGATGTTGGGGGCGAATGAATTCTTGCGTCACCGCATAGTCAACAAATTCTTCGAGCTTATCGTAGTAGCCAGCAATATTGAGGACCCCGCAGGGTTTGTTGTGCAGCTTCAGTTGTGACCACGTCAGAATTTCAAATAGCTCCTCAATAGTCCCGAGCCCCCCAGGCAAGGCGATAAACGCATCTGCCTGCTCGGCCATGATCGCCTTGCGTTCATGCATGCTCGCTACCTCAATCAGTTCGGTCAAACCGGCGTGGGGTACTTCTCGACGGAACAAGTCGCGGGGCAACACGCCGGTCACTTCACCGCCATCCTGCAGCACCGCATCGGCTACCTCTCCCATGAGACCAATACGAGCACCACCGTAAATTAGGCTGATGCCACGACGCACCAACTCCTGCCCGAGGGTGCGGGCAGCTGCGAGGTACCCCACTCCCAATCCCGGGCTGGAACCACAATACACACATACCTTTTTCATTCTGATCTTTTCACCCGGCAATCAATTAACGCACTGTAGTTTGGTTCATTTCTTCATCTCCTAAGCAGCAATAACCAGCGCCCAATATTAAGCACATTCGCCAGGGCAGCCGCGAAATATGTCAGGGCGGCTGCCTTGAGAATACGCTTAACCGCAGGGATGTTTTGCTTCTCGACGTATTCACCTTCTATCAAAATCGGCAGCGCCTTATTGAAGCTGGCATCCCACTCTTCCGGCAGGATGATCAAATAGGCCATGGCGCCAGCCAATTGCAAAAGCAGGGATAAGCCTACCACCAGCGCAATGGCAAAGGGTGCTCGCAGAAAAAAACCAATCAGCGGTAACGTCCACATTAGCGCGATACCACTGCGATTCAAACCAGCTGCCAACGGCAGGTATTTGCTGCGCAGCCTGAAGACTGCCTCTCGACGATGAAACTGGATAGCGTGACCAACCTCATGGGTCGCAACCGCCACAGCGGTCAAGGACTTACCGTGAAAGTTTTCGGGACCCAGCCGGACTGCGGGCACGCTGGGATCGAAGTGATCTCGCATTGGGTCCGTTTCCTCAACGGTGATGCCTTCCAACTGGAAGCGATCAATAAGGTGCAGCGCTAGCTCTCCCCCAGTCCCGGGAATTTCTCTGCGATCATCACCGTAATGGCTCATGACGCAGCGCACCCAGAAAGATGGCAAGTAAATGAGCACCGCCAGGATAGCTGCCAGGATACCGAATATCATAAGGTCTATGCGTTGCTCGCGGCTTTAGATGACGCGACTAAATTTGAGTGCATCCAGCAAGTCTTTTTTGCGCGTGGGGACAATCCCCGTTTGGTATTCCCGCTCTCGAAACCGAAAATTGAAAGCCCACCTCTCTCCGCTCAAGACAAACATACCTCCATGTTAAGAATCTGAATGTTTCATGACTTAGTTTGAGTGGCAGTTATGCAACAGCAGCATCCGACCTTTCTTGGCTCTAACCTCCATGCCCAGTCAGAGAGTTGTCGTCATAAAGCTACCTCGGTCAAAAGCTGAAGAAAAACCGATTGTTCAGAAGCTGTGGAGATTAGCGTAACGGTCTCGATGAAAAGTTGCGTCCCCCAAAAACTGTTGCGCGGACCTTGCCCTCTTGATAAAAAACCCAATATCAAACTCATCGGTCATACCGATGCCACCGTGCATCTGGATACCTTCATTGCTGATCAGTTCAGACACCTCGCACAGCTTGGCCTTTGCCAGACTCGCCATCCGCGCCCGATCCTCGGTCGATTTCGAGCTATCATCGAGCGCGCCAAGTGCTGCGCGAACAACAGATTTACAAAGCTCAAGCTCACTGTACATTTCCGCAGCCCGATGCTGCAGGGCCTGAAAAGAGCCAATCTGTACACCAAACTGCTCTCGCTGTTTCAAATAGTCGACGATGCGGTCAAATACTTCCATAGCACTACCCAGCATTTCCGCAGCAACACCGATACGCACAATATCGAGCACCCGATCCAAAGCCTCGAAACCGGAGCCCTCTTCACCCAGCAGGGATTCAGCGGGAACCTTAACTTGCTGCAGGGTTAGCCGCGCTGCATTGCGATTATCCACCATGAGTGTGCGCTGAACTTCCAATCCTTGGGCATCTGAATCAACCAAGAACAGGCTCACGCCTGCCGTTGATTCCACATCATCTTCGGTTCGCGCCACTATGATCAGCTTATTCGCGATATGACCGTCCAGCACAAACGTTTTTTCACCATTCAGGATATAGTGATCGCCGTCTTTTTTGGCCTTGGTATTGACGCGCTGCGGCTTATGCACGGGCGCTTCATCAATGGCGACTGCCAGCAATAATTTTCCGCTCACTACCTTGGGTAAGAGCGCTGATTTCTGTTCCGCGCTGCCCGCTTCAGAAATTAGGCTAGCGCCAAATAATACCGAAGCAATCAATGGCGAGCTCACCAGCGTGCGACCGGATTCTTCCAGCACAACGCCGAGCCCCACATAGCCAAACTCGAAGCCGCCGTGTTCTTCAGCGACAGCCATTCCAGGCCAGCCGAGTTCAACCATTTGCTGCCAAACAGCTTCGTCATAGCCTCTCTCGCTGTTTTCATCACGCAGCTTACGCAGCACTGATACTGGCGCATTCTGTTGACAGAAATTCTTGGCCGAATCTTTCAGCAGCTGTTGGTCTTCCGTAAGTACTAACGACATAAACCTTATCTCAATTCTCTTGTTTCACGCTTGGGTGTTGATTATTTCTTGTTGGCAAGGCTTAGCATGTCTGGCAAGCCTAATACACGCTTGGCAACGATATTCAATTGAACTTCTAAGGTACCGCCTTCAATTGAATTGGCCTTGGAGCGCAGCCACTCACGAGTTACCTGCAGTTCGTCCGCTTGAAAGCTATCACCTTCCCAGCCCAAACCCTGGCTACCCATGGCTTTCAGGAATAACTCATAGCGGCGCTTGTTGAGCTCACAGCCGTAATATTTAAGCATGGACGAAGTGGCGTTGGGTCCACCCTGTTTGCTTTCCTCCATTGAGCGCTGCGAAGTCAAAGCAAAGGCATCGCTATCAATCTTGAATTGCGCGATCTGGTCTCTCAGCACAGGATCGGATACGCGTTCCTTATCCCCCCGGTAATGCATCGCCGCGCCTTCAAGACTGGCTGTGGTAGAAGTTGTGCCGCCCCGATCATCCTGACCGCTGGCTAAACCGAAACCCGAAATCATCGTGCGCTCGTGCTGCAGCAATCGTTTGGCAATGGTCCAGCCTTCGTTGAGTCGGCCCATGAGCTGCGATGCCGGCACTCGCACATCGTCAAAAAAGGTCTCACAAAAAGGTGATGAGCCACTGATCAACAGTATAGGCTTGGTGGAAACGCCTTCGCTCTTCATATCAAACAACAGGAAACTAATTCCAGAATGTTTAGGCACATCGAAGTCGGTTCGCACCAGACAAAATATCCAGTCCGCCTTGTCTGCATAGGAAGTCCACACTTTTGATCCATTGACGATGTAATCATCCCCATCGAGTATGGCCTTTGTGCCAAGGCTGGCGAGATCAGACCCTGCACCAGGTTCTGAATAGCCCTGGCACCAGCGAATTTCACCGCGAACAATCTTGGGGATATGCTCCATTTTCTGTTCGTGGGTGCCGTACTCCAGCAGCACCGGACCTAGCATGCTGATCCCGAAACTGGTCAGTGCAATCCTTGCATTGATACGGCTTAGTTCTTCCTTCAATACAACAGCTTCGTCTTTAGACAAGCCACCGCCACCGTATTCCTGCGGCCAGGTCGGGCAGGTCCAGCCTTTCTCAGCCATGCGGTCCCGCCAGAGCTTGCTCTCAGGATTTACATACTCCGCATTACGACCACCCCACACGATCTCTTCCGGCACCATGGGAGTCCGCATACTGGGCGGGCAATTTTCTTCTAACCAAGCCCGGGTCGAATCCCGGAACGCTTCCAACGTTGTCACACTCTCTCTCCTATCAGCGCTATCAGGCAGTTATCAATACCTGTCGCCCCTTAACTTTACCCGCCTTGAGATCAGCCAGCGCGTCACTCGCCTCAGCCAGCGGACGCTCATGAATTTCAATCGGAGCGATCTTGCCTTCTCTAACCATGGCCATCAGCGCCGCCATGTCCTCGGGGCTACCTACATAGCTGCCCTGGATGATACGCGCGTTCATTGGCAGGAAAGGGATTGGCATGGTAAGCGCGCCTCCATACAGCCCCACAACCACAAGCATGCCGCCTTTACGTAGAGTCGTCAGGCCATAATTTACACTCGCCTCTGCACCGACGAAGTCCAAGGCCGCGTAAGCACCACCGGTCGCCTTGCGAATAGCTTTTGCTGTATCCATTTGCGATGAATCATAGGTCCGGGAAATCCCAAGTTGCTGTGCCGCTTCAAGTTTAGCCGGGTCAATATCAACCACGATAGGGTCCATTCCCAGCGCCCTGGCGATCTGAATCGCCATCATTCCAACACCGCCCGCACCGATGATGACCACCTCGTCACCTTCGGCAAGTTCACCCAACTTCTTGATGGCGCCATAGGCAGTTAGCCCAGAACAGGCATAGGTTGCCGCCAGCGAGTCAGCGACATCACCTTTATCGAACAGGTATTTTGCGTGGGGAATCATAACGTGAGATGCAAAACCGCCGTTGACGATTATGCCGAGCGCCCTACCTGGCGTGCAAAGTTGCTCATCTCCGCGCTGACATACGGCACATTCGCCGCAGCCAATCCAGGGGTAAACCACCCTGCGATCGCCAACCTTCACACCTTCAGCATCAGGACCCACGGCAACAACCTCACCATAGATCTCATGACCAAGAACATGGCCTTCTCGCCCAACTTCCAGGCGCTTGCCGCCACCGAGTTCAAATCCACCGTCATGCAAGTGGATATCAGAGTGACAAACTCCGCAGGCCAGGGTTTTAACCAGCACTTCGGTGCCGCTTGGTACAGGCGTGTCGGATTCGACTTCAACTAAAGGAGCGCCAGGTGCACCAGTTTGATACGACAACATCAAGCGTTACTCCTCTCGCGATCCCATTGGGCAAAAGTTTTGCCTGACTTGGCCAACTCTTCCAGCAGAGGCGCTGGCTGCCAGTATTCTTCACCATAGCGATCCCGGAATTCACAGATCTTGTCATAGACATTCTTCAGACCTACCTGATCTGCGTAGAACATCGGCCCACCCTTGGCGACTGGAAATGCGTAGCCAAATACATATACCACATCGATATCACTTGGGCGTTGAGCAATCCCCTCTTCCAGAATCTTTGCACCTTCATTAATCAGGGGGTAGAAACAACGCGCCAGGATCTCTTCCTCGCTTACTTCACGCTGTTCAATTTCAAGCTTGACAGCTTCTTCCTTGATCATTTTCTCCACTTCTGGGTCTGACATACGACGCCGAGTTTCCGGGTCATACTTGTAGAATCCAGACCCGGTTTTCTGGCCGTGACGCCCCATCTCAACCAGCAGGGTTCCCATGCGGTAAAGCTTCGGATCTTCGGGCAAATCCGTACGGGCCTGTCTCGCCTTATAGCCAACATCTAAGCCGGCCAGGTCACCCATAGCCAGCGGCCCCATAGCCATGCCGAAATTCTCCAGGGCGGAATCGACCTGTTCTGGGGTGCAGCCATCCATAAGCAGCATCTGTGCTTCTCGACCATAGCCACCCAGCATCCTGTTGCCGATAAACCCATAGCACACCCTGGACAGCGCGCAGACCTTGCCGATCTTCTTACCAATCGCCATCGCGGTCGCCAACACATCATCTGCAGTCCTCTTGCCTCTGACATTTTCCAAGAGCTTCATTACATTCGCTGGTGAGAAAAAATGCATACCAACGACATCCTGTGGGCGGCCAGTGGCCTCAGCAATCGCGTCCACGTCTTGATAGGAAGTATTAGTCGCCAGGATTGCACCTTGCTTACACACTCCATCCAGCTTCGCGAAGATTTCTTTCTTCAGATCCAGGTTTTCAAACACCGCTTCAATCACCAGATCGACGTCGGCGATGTCCGTATAGTCTGTGGTGCCGCTAATAAGACCGATGAGTTGTTCCATCCTGTCTTCCGGCAGTTTGCCCTTTTGCACGGTGATCGAGTAGTTCTTACGAATTATGCCAAGGCCACGCTGTAGTGCCTCATCATTAACTTCAACCAGCACGACAGGAATCCCAACGTTGGCAAAACACATGGCGATGCCGCCACCCATGGTACCGCCGCCAATGATGGCGACTTTTTTGATTGGCCGCGTGGCGGTGTCTTTTGGCAAATCCTTAATCTTGGCCGCCTGACGCTCTGCGAAGAAAATATGCCGCATTGCTGCAGACTCAGGAGAAGTCACCAATTCCTGAAACAGCTCCCTTTCACGGGCCAGGCCTTCATCCATAGGCAGCTTCACCGCCGCTTCCAGGCAGGAAACAATCCGATCCTGGGCGATTTGGCCACGTGCGCGTCGCGCCAGTCGCTTGCGCGCATCTTCGAAGAAACCAGGTTCAATAGTCTCTGGGTCAATAGTAGTGTCCCGGATTCGCTGGAGTGGCGCGCCGGAGGCCAACAGGTCCTTGGCGTATGAGATTGCACCTGCCTCTAGATCGTCACCGCTGATCACCTCGTCGATAAGACCCATGTCTTTGGCTTTGGGCGCAGCCACGGGGTTGCCGCTGGTAATCATGTCAAGGGCAGCCTTTACCCCTGCGATACGCGGAACCCGCTGCGTGCCGCCAGCGCCGGGCAGCAGACCCAATTTGACTTCAGGCAGCCCAACCTTGGCTGCGGCTAACGCGCAACGATAGTGGCAGGCCAGAGCTACCTCGAATCCGCCACCCAAGGCAGTACCATGAATTGCGGCAATGACTGGCTTACTGGAATTCTCTATGGCAGACAATACTTCTGGCAACCAGGGATCTTTAGGCGGCTTGCCAAACTCAGTGATGTCCGCACCTGCAATAAATGTGCGTCCCTCACAGCGCAGTACAATAGCCTCTGACGTGTCTACCTGGGCCTGGTTCACGGCATTCAGAATGCCCTCGCGCACGGCCTGTGATAGCGCATTTACCGGCGGGCTGTTTACCGCGATAACTCCTATATTTCCATGCAGTTGGTAACTAACAACATCAGACATATTGATTCCTTACTAATCTATAATTATTTAAAAGCGATATTTCAATCTATGCGTTCCAGAATTGCCGCGAGACCCTGACCGATACCAATACAGAGACTAATGGCCGCATAACGGCCACCGCTATGCTCAAGTTGACGAGTTGCCGTCAGCGCGATGCGCGCACCAGATGCACCAAGTGGATGGCCAACCGCAATAGCGCCGCCATTGGGATTAACGCGAGAGTCATTAAAATCCACCTCAAGCAGTTTTAGACAGCCCAGCACCTGAGTGGCAAAGGCTTCATTGATTTCAATAATATCCATATCCGCCAGCTCGAGACCGGCCCGACTCAGCGCCTTGCGAATCGCGAAAACCGGTCCGAATCCCATTACCCTCGGCTCCACACCTGCAACCGCACCAGCAATGATGCGCGCTCGTGGCTTCACGCCATGCCGCTCGCCGATTTCTAGGCTTCCGACGATGAGCGACGCTGCACCATCGTTGATGCCGGAGGCATTACCCGCTGTGACGACGCCGCCTTCAAATAGCGAACGTAAACCTGTGAGTGACTCTACGCTGGTCTGTGGTCGTGGATGCTCATCAGCTGTCACTGTGATTGGCGGCTTCTTCCGACCTTGGGGTACCTCAGTCTCAACGATTTCTTCCTGGAAAAATCCGTCGGCCCGAGCAGCCTCGTATTTCGCCTGGGAGGCGGCTGCAAAACTATCGCTTTCTGCGCGAGAAATATCCACATCAGCAGCAATGTTATCTGCAGTTTGGGGCATGGTGTCATTGCCATAGCCAGAGGAAAACGCAGGGTTGGTGAAGCGCGCACCTAGCGTGCTATCCGCAAGCGACTGGCCACGATCATAGGGGCCCTGAGCCTTGGAAAGCACCAGGGGCGCCCGACTCATGGACTCCACACCACCCGCCACGAACAGGTCGCCTTCCCCGATTTTCACTGAATTGGCGGCATGCAAAGTCGCTGCCAGGCCAGACGCGCAGAGTCGGTTTACGGTTAATCCACCCACTTCTGTTGGCATACCCGCCAGCAGGGAAGCAAAACGGGCTACGTTTCGACAGTCCTCACCGGCTTGATTCGTATTGCCGGCGATAACATCTTCATAGGCCTGTTTGGGGAAACTGTTTCGTTCAACCACGCTTCTGATGGTGTGGGCAAGCAGGTCATCGGGGCGCACTGGAGCCAGGGCCCCCGCGTGACGGCCAAAAGGCGTTCTAATGCCGTCATAGATAAAAGCTTCTTTCAGGGAGTTGTCTGACATTTTATTCTCTGTTGATTAATCAATATTCGAAGGCAGGATTCCTGAACGGTATTGACGCTTCCTTGGTCCCTACCGTGGGCAATTTGATTACCTGCTGTGCCGTGAACGCTTTCGATTAAATCTGACAAAATTTGATCTGATCACTACCCAGCTGGTGTTAGAAAGCCGGGTTACCGAACCGCTAAGGGTCGGTCATTCTAGCATAGGCCACTGAGGCCGCAAATCGACTGTAAGTCGCATAAAACCAATGGCTATGGTAGCTTAGCCGCTCGTTGAAACTGGGGGTCTGTATGATCAGAGATCAGGAAACTATCAATCAACTTGTCGATCTAATTGAGCGCTTTGTGCGCGAGCGCCTGGTGCCAAATGAAGAGCGTCTGGCGGAGGAAGGCAAGCTACCTGAAGACATTCTTGAAGAAATGAAAGCACTCGGCTTGTTCGGCCTGACCATCCCTGAGGAATATGGCGGACTCGGCCTCACCATGGAAGAAGAGATCCTGGTGGCCATTGCACTGGGACGGACTTCTCCCGCTTTCCGCTCTATCATGGGTACCAATAACGGCATTGGATCTGCAGCGGTTGTTTTCAACGGCACCGAGGCGCAGAAACAGAAATACCTGCCCAAGTACGCATCGGGAGAGTGGATTTCCTGCTTTTGCTTGACCGAGCCAGATGCAGGGTCCGATGCCGCCTCTTTGAAAACTTCAGCGGTCAGGGACGGCGATCACTACATCCTCAATGGCACCAAACGCTATATTACGAACGCCAAGGTCGCTCACACCTTTAACGTCATGGCACGCACCGACCCGGAAAACAAAGGTGCACGGGGTATCTCATCATTTATCGTGGAACGAGACACGCCGGGCATCACTCTGGGATCAGTAGACAAGAAAATGGGGCAGTCAGGCTCGATGACTTGCGACGTCATCTTTGAAGACTGCCGGGTACCTGCAGACAACCTCATTGGAGAGGAAGGCGAAGGCTTTATCACGGCCATGAAAGTACTGGATCGCGGCCGACTCCACATCTCTGGCGTGAGTGTCGGGGTCGCGGAACGCCTCATCAAGGATGCGCTGGAATATGCCCTGCAGCGAAAGCAGTTTGGCAAACCAATCGCCGAACAACAGTTAATTCAGGGCATGCTGGCTGATTCACAGACTGAAACCTATGCCGCCAAGTGTATGACTCTGGAAACCGCGCGTAAGCGCGACAACGGAGAAAATATCAGCACCGAATCTTCCGCCTGCAAACTGTTCGCTACGGAAATGGTTGGCCGGGTTGCTGATCGCGCCGTACAAATCCATGGTGGCGCTGGCTACATGTCGGAGTATGCGGTCGAGCGCTTCTACCGTGACGTGCGCTTGTTCAGGCTTTACGAGGGAACCAGCCAGATTCAGCAAGTGATCATCGCGCGCAATATGATGCGAGAGCTTTCCTAGCAGGCCCCCACTCGAGCGCATACACCCGCATTTGACGGATTGCGTCGCTCTAACAGCGACCAAGTTCACAGTTAGTTTTCGCGCAGAAGATTTCCGGGTGAATACTGATCAGTCAGCTGACGTCGACCCATATCCCAGTCCACTCGGGTAGACAAGCGAGAAGGATACTCAAGAATCGGGATACCGTATTTACTGAGAGAGTCTGAAAACTGCCGGGCACGATTGACGAGTTCAATGCGAGGCGGCAAAGGCTCGAGTTGAGCGACGATAATACGGTTACCCGTGGAAGGAAGCTTGAAATTAAAGAACTCCCCAAACGCACGCTGATAAGTCACCGACTCATGGTCATAGAGTCGACTGGTTGAGAAAGTATTGGCAACTAGCACCGAATCCTCATTCATGATCGCCCTGACCTCATCCAGAAACTCACGGGTCAGCATGTGTTCCGGAATATAGTCTCCGCTAAAGGCATCAAGTACGATGTAGTCATAGATCTGGTCTCGAATCCCTGCCCGCTTGATGAAAGGACGCCCGTCATCCACATAGACACGCATATCGTCGGTTGCTTCAAAAAAGAAAAATTCCTCCGCAACACTCACCACCGCCTCGTCTATCTCGACAACGTCAATCTGGGCGCTTGGAAACAGGTCAGCGAAGGTGAGAGGAATTGAACCGCCTCCCAATCCGATCACCAGAATGCGCTCAGGTTGGTCATTGAGCAACAGCCCTGAAAAACTCATGCGCGTGTAATCAAATACCAAGCGCTGTTTGTCGTTGACCAGCACACAGGTTTGATTACGATCACCGCGATGCACGTTGAAAAGCAGGCAGCGTCTATCTCCGACCTGGGTAACAGTGATATCGCGATACTTGGATCGCTCTTCATGAATTGTCTCGGCCTGGGCTGAACCCATCAAAGAAAGCAGGGCGACAAAAAGCGCCAGTAATAGTCGAGTTGCATAGAGTCTAAACACGGTTCACTGCCCTGGCTTGTTTTTCGGGTTGACCATTCAGGTAGTAGTGAGAGGCCAAAATGACGCATCCCGCGATGGTCAGAGTCGCAATGGCTCCCCAGAGTATCTGGTTCACTTCAAACCACAGCACAAAGTAAAAGCTGGTGCCCAGCGTGCCCGCGGCACTTCCCAGGGTCGAAATAAAATAAAGCAGGCCCGCCATGTGCCCGCTATGGGCCTCATTTTGCACCATCAATCGCACCGCGTAGGGTGAAATCATGCCGAGGATACTGGTTGGAATGAAGAACAAAAATATCGCCGCTAACAAGGAACCGTAGCGCGGATCTTCCAGCGCCATGAAAATAGGTTCCATGATGACATCGGCGAATAAAATGATGGGAATAGAGAAGATCGCGGCAGCGATAAAAAACAGGGCGAATGTCACGGCGCTTGGATTACGGGTTGAGAGCTTGCCTCCCCACAGATAACCCATAGCCAGCGCCAGCATGAAAATAGTGATAATGCTGCCCCACACAGAAAGACTGCCACCAAAATATGGCGACAAAATACGAGCACCCAGCATCTCTACGGTCATAATGCAGAAGCCGCTGACAAAGGCCATGGCCGCAATCACGCCCCTGGGGACGGTATGTGCAGGTTGTTTACTCACTGGGGTCGACTATCTCTCGCAGGATTCTGAATCCTTGGGCTGGATAAATTAGCACCATGCCCCTCATATTGGAAAGAGATTGGAAAAAGTTTAGACGAATCAGTCCTGGCGAGCGCCGAGATGACGCCCTCCATCCAAGGCAATGACCTGGCCAGTCATATAGCGGGTTGCGGGCGAAGCGAGATAAACCGCCAGGCCTGCCATATCCATGGGATTACCGATGCGCCCCAAAGGATTTTCGGTTTCAATCTTGTCCCTGAACTGGGTAAGCATGTAATCCATCATCTTGCTTTCAAACGGCCCCGGCGCGATTGCGTTTACCGTCAGCCCTTTTGAAGCCAGGCGAACCGCTAAGTTCTTGGTTAGAAAGTGCACAGCCGCCTTACTTGCCCCATAGGCAAAGTTGTCAGTTGCTGACACCCGCAGACCATCAATCGACCCTATGTTAATCACGCGACTGGGCTCGGCAGGACTTGCATTTTTCTCCAGCAAAGGCAAAAGGTCACGCGTCAACATAAAGATAGCTTTGACGTTAATATCCATGACCTTGTCGTATCCCTCTTCGGGATACTCTTCAAACGGCGCGCCCCAGGCAGCACCGGCGTTATTAACGAGAATATCGATACTGGATTCCCGTGACTTGATTTCAGTAACAAACTCTTCCCGCCCTGCCGCTGTCGAAAGATCAGCTGGCAGTGCTATGCATTCACCCAACTCGCCTAACTCCGAAGCTGTCTGCTCACAGGCTTCGACCTTGCGCGCGGTAATGTAGGTCTTTACCCCATTTTCGACATAACCCTCGGCAATCATGCGCCCGATTCCCCGAGAGCCACCAGTTACGATCGCAACCTTGCCCGCGATACCAAACAGTTCGTTGACAGAATAAGTCATCAGTCAGTCACCTCGCCTTTAATAATGAGCTCACACATTTGCTGCAGGACAAAAGCTTTTTTCAAAAAGCCTGCAAATCGCTCATCCTTGGTGTGACCGTGATAATAACGATAGTAAATCTGCTGACCAATCACGCAGAGGCGAAACAGGCCAAAGCAAAAGTAAAATGGAAAATTCTCCACCGAAAGACCAGTTTTTTCCTGGAAGCGCTGGATGATCTCTGAGCGCGTGGGCGCGCCATCAATGTCCGATGGCATGGTGCGTGATTCTCGGAAAAAATCAGGATCAGATGTTTGGACCCAATAGCCAAGCGTACAACCGAGATCCATCAGGGGATCACCAACAGTTGCCATCTCCCAATCCAGCACACCAATCACCTTAAGCGGGTCATTGGCATTGAAAATGACGTTGTCCATTTTGTAATCATTGTGGATCACGCTGGCTTTGCCGCTTTCTGGCGGCATGTTGTCGTTCAGCCACTGCATTGTGTTATCAACATTCACCGTATCTGGCGTAGCTGAATCTCTCCAGCGTCGACACCAGCCTTCTACCTGGCGGCGCACATAGCCTTCCGGCCGGCCAAAAGTATCCAGGCCTGCTTCAACCAGATCAACAGAGTGCAGCTCTGACAACACATCAAAAAAATTGAATAGCTGCTGTCGAATCTGGTCTTTACTCAACCCCAATTCCGTCGGGTACTCGCGTCGAATAACCAGACCTTCTATGTAGCTCATCAGGTAAAAGTCACAGCCAATAATGCTGTGATCGTCACAAAAAAGTTCTGGTACCGGCCCATATGAGTAAACATTTTTCAGCGCAGAAAGAATCCGATACTCGCGCGACATATCGTGAGCGGACTTGACCTTGCTACCAAATGGAGGCCGTCGCATTACCCACTGCTGATCACCGCTGCTGAGCAGATAGGTGAGATTGGAGTGACCACCCGGAAACTGTTTGACTTGGAGTTGCTGCGCCGCTGAGCCAAGGGTCGGCTCGAGATATTCTTTAAGCCGCACCAGGTCAATTTCTTCGCCCTTGCGAATCTCTCCGGCACGATCTATCAGGTCAGCGGTAGACACTTGTTATTCCTTTTTCTTGGCTGATTGATTAGCGGTAGGTTACCAGATGTTGCATGTCCTGACGCTCTAAATGCGGCAAGGAATTGAATTGGGTCATGGACGCCCGCCCGCCACCGTAGCGTATCTTGGTGACAGAGCTGTTATGTACCATCCAATTAGTGGCGATGACTTTGTCATCAGGGTAATCCAGCACTCTCTGCAGTGCTGAAGCGATCACACCGCCGGAGGTAGAAATAATTACGCGACTACCCCTCTTGTGTCTGGACATGATGCCATCAACCACGGTGTGCACACGCTGCTTGAATTCCTGCCACGGCTCAAAATCCTGATCGGATTCCTGCGCTAACAATTCATTTTTAATCCAGCATGCCGTGGCCGCTTCGAGCACGGTCTGGAAAAGTTTGCGATCCTTGATCGGCCATTCCTCAGGCAATTTAATGCCGTCAGCTTTAGCGTGGTCTCGGAGATAGATCCGGATCAGTGGGTCCCCGCTGTACTCGTTTAGCGAAGCATGCTGCTCAGGCGCATCAGGCTCACCCTTCACCAGATGCAAGAGCTCACCAGCGGTTTCCCGCTGACGCTGAAGAGTGCCGCAGCATATGTGATCGAAGGAGTCGCCGGTAGTTTGCCAGTGCCTGGCCAACTCCCGAACCTGCTCGAACCCAAGGTCGCTAAGCGCATCATAGGAGGCTGCGCCGAACGACGCCTGTCCGTGCCTGACGAAAATCAGCTCACTCATCGGCGGAAACCGAATTAAAGCTGTGCGAAACGCTGGGTGTGATAGTCGCCATCACCAAAGGCAAGATCCAGCGCGGTGACACGCTTGAACAGATGCCCCACATCCAGTTCCTCGGTCATGGCAATGCCACCATGAATTTGAATCGCTTCCTGGCCCACATCCTTGATCGCCTTGCCGATGCGGCTCTTGGTGGCAGCCACCGCCCTCGCCTTTTCCTCAGCGGACTCATCGCCATCCAAGGTCATAGCCGCCATGGTTACAATTGATCGTGCCAGCTGGCATTGAATAAACATGTCCGCCATACGGTGCTGCAGAGCCTGAAATGTCCCGATAGGTGTACCAAATTGCTTGCGAGTCTTGCTGTATTCGACAGTTTTCTGAAGCAGTACTTCTAGAGCACCCACTGCCTCAGCGCTAACCGCCACAATAGCTCTGTTGGTCGCCACCTCAATTGCAGGGAGCGCAGCGCCGGCTTCACCCAGGCGACTAGATGCTGGCACTTTGACGTCGGTCAATGTGACCTCTGACGCCATCTTGCCATCGACCGTCTGGTAGCTCCGCATCAAAATCCCCGGCGTTGAGGCATCCACCACAAACACGGAAATTCCCTGCGCATCCCTGACATCGCCGAACTCTCTTGCAGAGACCAGCAGTTTGTTTGCATTGGGCCCGTTTTCAACGGCGACTTTAATACCATTCAGAATTACATCTTCACCCTCTGCCGCGGCTGTGGTGTCAACGCTGGCAGGATTAAATCGACTAGCAGGCTCAGCGAGGGCACTGGAAAGAAGGAGTTCGCCCCCAATGATGCCTTCGACCAGCGTGTTTTTAGCATCGCCTGTCGCTAGTTCCGCAACCAGAGAACCACTGAGCACGGCACTCGCTGTGTACGGCTCGATCAGATTTGCCTTGCCGAACTCTTCCATGATAACCATCAGGTCGACAGCTGAGCCGCCAAGTCCGCCGTCTTCCTCAGAAAACGGTACAGCCAGCCAACCCAACTCTGCAAACAACTGCCAGTTTTCTGCGCTGTATCCTTTACCAGAATTTAAGATGGTATTGCGGGTGTCAAAGTCGTAGCTCTTTTGCACAAATTTCTGCACTGAATCCTGCAGCATTTGTTGAACATCTGTATATGAAAAATCCACTGTAAAAACCTCGTCTCAAAACGGTGAATCACCGCTGTCTCTGTACCGGCTTAAAGCCCCAGTACAGCCTTGCTGATTATGTTGCGCTGAATCTCGTTAGAGCCACCAAATATGGACAGCTTGCGATTATTGAAATACGTAAGCGCAGCGGACGCTGAATTGCCCGGGCCGATGGGCTCACCGGTAAAACCGGGCTCAAACTGCTCAGGTACGAAGGGGAGGCAATTATAGCCAGCCAGTTCAACAAACATCTCGTCCATGCGCTGGGCCAACTCGGTACCGACTATTTTAAGGATCGAAGACTCTGGACCTGGCGCCTTGCCTACAGTGAGCGCAGCCAAAGTGCGCAATTCGGCGTACTCAAGCGCCTTCAACTCGATTTCTACTTCCGCGAGCCTATGTTTGAATGAGGCGCTGTCTATCATCTTGCCACCAAACCCATCATCAGTATCCGCTGCGATGCTCCTGAGCGCTTTAAGACGACGCTTGCCGCGTGGAACGCCGGCGATGTTCGTGCGTTCATGAGTGAGCAATACCTTTGCGTATGTCCACCCTTTATTCTCCTCGCCGATCAGGTTTTCCGCGGGCACTCGGACATCATCGAAAAAAACTTCATTTACCTCAGGAAATCCATCGAGCAGCACGATAGGCTTCAGAGTAATACCCGGAGACTTCATATCGATGAGCAAGAAGCTGATGCCCTCCTGCTTTTTAACGGTATTGTCAGTGCGTACTAGGCAGAATATCCAGTCTGCATACTGCCCCAGGGTGTTCCAGGTCTTACTCCCATTGACTACGAATTCGTCACCATCGCGCGCGGCTGCGGTCTTGAGTGAAGCGAGATCAGATCCAGCATTGGGTTCGGAGTAGCCCTGACACCACCAAACATTACTCTCCAAAATGTCTGGCAGGAAACGCTGCTTTTGTTCCTCAGTACCATAGGCCATGATCACCGGAGCAACCATCTTCATGCCAAAGGGAATCGGCTCCGGGGCTCCGCAGAGTCCCATTTCAGTCGCAAAGATGTGGCGCTGGGTATGACTCCAACCCGTTCCACCATGCTCGACCGGCCAGGTTGGCGCAGCCCAGCCCCTCTCGAACAGGATTTTTTGCCAACGCACCATGTCCTCCTTGTCGAGGCGTACACTAGCATCAACTTTCGCTTTCAAATCTGCAGGAAATTCGCTGCGCATAAATTCACGGACTTCTTCCTGAAAAGCCAGTTCTTCGGCTGTAAAATCAGCGTTCACGGTAACTCTCCTAAAATCAGGGGGTTGCACTTAGGACGAATCTGGCGGAGACACTCGGCCTTGCCCATTGATTCCACTTCTGGGTGAAAGACTGACTCAGCCTACGCCAGAAAAGCCAGCAAAGGTTACCATTGCCATCAGCTCAGATAAACAAAAAACCGAACGAGCGCTCGATGCCAGCGACCCTGCTGCCATCTGGCCTGCGCAACTTTAAACAAATTATTAAATCACGCTTAAAATAGGCTCGGTCAATGGATTTGATTGAGCAAATGGGGTATGCTTCACTCACTATTTATCCCACTGTATTTTCGAGCATTTTGCTCTCAAACTATTCTCAATTAGCACCACATTTTCTGGAGTTGCCATGAAAATAACTCAACTTACAAAATTGGCCCTTGTAATTTTCACGCTCAGCGGCTTTGTCGCCTGCAGCTCGACCGGTGAAGACGCCGCTGCAAGTGAGTCGCAAGCCCAGTCCAACAGCAGTTCTAGCGGCAATTCGCAAAGCGCAGCGGATGCTGCTGCCGCGGCCGAGGAGCGCATGCGCCGTTCGGCACTGGCAACACGGGTTTTCTACTTTGACTTTGATGTCTCGGAATTCCGCGGCTCTGACCGGGACGTACTCAGCTTTCACGCGCGCGAGTTGGCAGCTAATCCCAACAAGCGTCTCCGCCTAGAAGGCCATGCTGATGAACGAGGGACACGGGAATACAATCTGGCCCTCGGCGAACGACGCGCCAATGGCATCCTTAATTACCTGATAGTTAACGGAGCAGCACGCAATCAGATTGAAACAGTCAGCTTCGGTGAAGAGCGCCCCGCAGATCGAGCCACTAGCGAAGCGGCTTATCAGCGCAACCGTCGAGTTGAAATAGTAGATATGTAAACCAGCCTGAGTTCACCTTCAGGCTAGTAAGTTTTACTGGAAGATCGGGCTAAGCCTCTTGGCTTGGCCCTTTTTTTGCCACGGATTTTAACGGGGCGAGCCGCGAAATGCAGCATTAATGTCTAAGGGCCTGCTTCAGCGCAGCACCGATCCGTTGTAAGGCATCATCCCCTGCCTTGATGCCCCCCGCGAACGAAACAAAAGCATGTATCTGGTCCGGGTAGCACACATGTTCCACCTCAACCCCTGACTCCACTAGCCGATCTACGTAAGCCTGCCCTTCATCCCGCAGCGGATCGAAGCCTGCGGTAATAACGAGGGCTGGAGGCAAGTCGGTAAGGTCGTGGCTCAGGAATGCCAAATCAACATCCGCTGCCTGCTGCGGTGAGTCGAGATAATGCCCCCGAAACCAGTTCATACCCGCCTTGGTCAAAAAATAACCATCGGCAAACTCATTCACGGAGGCGAAACCCATGCCAAGGTCCACTGAAGGATAAATAAGCACCTGGAATTTAGGCGCAGCGATGCCATGCGCCTTACAGGCCTGGGTCACTGCGACGGTAAGATTGCCGCCTGCGCTGTCGCCCGCCACGGCCAAGCGCTCAGGGTCAATTCCGATGCTTGCATGGTTTGCCAATACCCAGCGGTAGACATCAAAGCCATCCCAATGGATCTGTTTGATTTTATTGGCTGGCGCCAGTTCGTAGTCCACCGAAAGCACATGGCAGCCGCTATTCGCAGCGATATGCTGGGTCACAGTGTCATATTCATCCACATCGCCAAGAACGTAGCCACCACCGTGAAAAAAGAGACAGCATGGTGCATTGCCTGTTGCAGCTTCGTCCGCGATGCTCTCCGGTATATAGTGCCGCACCTTCACCTCGCCCCGCCCAATAGGCACCATAATGTCCTCAACTGCCCTCAATGATCTGGCCGCTGGCGCAAACGGATTGCCTCGCTCTTTTCGGAAAGCTCGAATCTGCTCTGGGGTGCCCTCTTCTATCTGAGGCAGGCGTGCCGCTGAATCAGCGACTTTTTGCGCTACCGCTTCTAGTGCTTCAGCGCGCTCAGCCTTCGCAGCGGTGAGAATTGATTCTTCAGTCATATGACTCTTATCCAGTTTGTCAGAAAAACATATTCCTGGGTTTAGTAGGTTCAACACCCACCGCCCAGATTAGCAGGGTAAACAGCAAGAAGCCTGGAACAACATAAACAGCGATATCCATAATGAGCTGTTGGCTTAAGTCAAAGAACGCGATGGCGACATAGCCCAGCATCGCTGCAACATGCAGCATCAGATAGTTATTGATAAATGGCGCGCTGTTATGGGTTACCGGCCAGGGTTTGCACAGTACCAGCCACCTCAGAGCCACTAGAATAATCAGCAAATCGGTCGGCCAGAACAACAGCAAGTTGATATTGTGGTGCGTGTCGGAGTGGGCAGATACGAACCAACTCCCCAGCATAAGGGAACCATAGACGCCGCTAAAGATGGCGGTGAGCAGACCTAGCAAGCCTAGCAGCCGAAAATTAAGCCCAGCCGCCCTGAGACTGATACGGGAATGCGTCGCAAAATAAGACATAGGAACTCGCTTCAGCATCAGCACTAGGAAGAACAATGGCGCCAACAGTGCCACCGAAGCAAAATGGTAGGCACTGCTTTGCGCTGTGGGTGGTGGAAACTCCATGATCACCTGGTGATCCGACAGTAATGGCAACAAAACACCATCTTCAGAGACATCAGAGGTCAGGACGCTGAGACGCTGGCGTAAGCTAAGTGGCAGGAACATCTCTTCCCACTCCGATATCGGTTGATCAATGTTGCTGTTCATCAGGACGTCCAATGAAAAGGCAATCAGTGAAACCGAGGCATAGTGAGAGCGCACCAGATCGCGAAATGTTCTGACGGTCTCGCCCTGGTTGTTCTCGAACACACCGCCACCCAGAGCTTCATCGATGTAGTCCCTCACCCGGGTAGTGCAGTTATCAAAGAAATAGAGATAGTCATACTCAATGTTCTCAGGCTCAGAATTCCACATCAGACGGCGGTAGAGGGTCTCTTTCTGTGGGTTGGTTAGATTGATCCTATCCTGCCATACCGTTCGACCCTGTGCCCGGTACATCTCGAATTCACGCCCCGGCAGGTTTGTAGCCAGCCGATAAGGCATGATGCCTTTGAAAAAATTGTATGAGAAGGCAACCACGCCGCCGCTAACATCGAACACGCCCCAATTGAACACAAGATCGGTATTCGAACTTTCGTCATACATACGCAAGGCAGTATGACCGAAGTTATCCCAGACATTCTTGCCCACATCCACCGTAATCAGATAGAAATGGATCCCGCTCAAGTCTGCCGGAACCGGATAGTCGGCCGCGTTCAGCGGTGCATTGAGGGTTGAACTGAAACCGGATTGTTGCGCTGCAACCGGAGCAGGCGACAGCGCAAAAACGAAGAGTTGGGCAAGCACCAGCAAGAGGCGGGGGACGCGAAATCGCTCCATCGGCGAAGTATTGA
>MDTC01037967.1_pt1 | contig 27103 bp, 28 predicted proteins | sample 811181 | NCBI WGS metagenome assembly MDTC01 (sample SAMN05326644, study PRJNA326480) | marine metagenome | isolation source: seawater | place: Pacific Ocean: North | collected 2011
ATAATTAAAATGCTTTTAGAAAATGATCAAATTACAAGCAATGATATTGTTGCAAAACTTGTTGAAAATGGACTTTCATATGATTATGCATCAAAAGTAAAAAATAAAATTATTGAATCATTAAACGAAAAGTTTGGATTTATTACAAACTCCTCAGAACCATTTATTAGTATTAATAAAAGTTCCCAAGACAAGAGAATCCAGATACTTAGCCTTTTGAAGAACTAAGATTCTTTCTTTTCACAAACTCAAAGAAGACGTACCAAAATAAATTTATAATAATATAGACTATTGTAAGTTTTTTTGAATTAAAGTTTTGTTCGATTAAGAAAATTGCGATGCAATTAAACCAATTAATACAGGTAAGGAATAATGCTGTTCTCAAATGTGACATACCACTGTCTAGTAATATATGGTGTAAATGATTTCTATCAGCTCCAAATGGAGATTTTTTATTTATAATTCTAACAATCATTACCCTTAAGGTATCTAAAACTGGAATAGATATCATAGAAATTGCAATAACAGGAATATTTTCAATATTTATTGAAAATACATCGACTAATCTTGAGGTTGGTGCACTTGTAATGTAAGTAATTAAGTATGTAGCAATCCAAAATCCGATAAATAATGAGCCCGCATCACCTACAAATAATTTTTTACCCTTATCAAAATTATATCGAAGAAACATAGCACTACAGCCAATAATAATTACTGAAACCGAATTAAGTGTGTAAAATTGATTAATATCAAAATTGTATAGTAAGGATATAAAAAAGAAAATTGAAAATATTGCTAAATATCCATCTATTCCATCTGTTAGATTAATAGCATTCATTATCGACAAATAAACAAATGATGTAAATATTAAACCAGGAATAAACCCAATATTGTTTAACCCAAAAAAACCATTTAAATTTTGAATAACGGGAAGAGTAGCATTTGAATATAATAACATTAAAATTAAAAAAGTAAGTACTATATATTTGTTGAATGCTGATATCTCTATAAAGTCATCATAAAAGCCAAGAATTGATACCAATATGGCTGTGGCCACAATGGGGCTAAAATTAGAAAATTCAACAAAATCTAAATTATCTAATATTACTGCAGCAACCATAATCACAGCCGCGTATACTACTCCCCCACCTGTGAAAACAACGCCTTTATGTACTGCCCTTTCGTTTGAAAATTTTTTGAGATTATAATTCTTTGCAAATTGAATATATTTTTTAAAAATAAATCTTGAGAGAAATACAGTTGCTATCAGCAATCCCAAATAATAAAGTATAAAAAAAGGAAATTCTGAATTCATAAGTTAAATTTAGTAATTTAAATAGTGTATATTATTATGTCTTTTAAATTCTTTGGTTTTTGTTTTAATTAAACTATAATTTAATGATATGATTTTTAATTTATTTAAATCGAAGCCTACTTTAAAAAATTTAATTCCTGAGGGATTTGTTGATATTCACTCGCATATTCTTCCTGGAATTGATGACGGAGCTAAAAATATTCAGGATTCTATTAAATTAATTAAAAAAATGAAAAATCTTGGATTTTCAAAAATTATTGGAACACCCCATACATACAATGGAATCTATGACAACACAAATGATACTATTTCTAAATCTTACCAAAGTTTATCAAACAAACTGAACATTAATTTAAATATAACATATGCTTCTGAGTATATGATAGATAATTCATTAATTGAAAGAGTTAAAAAAAAAACAATTCTCACTCTTAAAGACAATTATGTTCTTGTTGAAATGAGTTATTTAGCTCCTCCAATAAATCTTTATGAAATTATTTATGAAATTAAAGTCAACGGATATATTCCAATTATGGCTCACCCAGAAAGATATTTATTTATCAATTCACTCAAAGAATTCTTTAAATTAAAAAAATATGGGTGCTTATTTCAAGCTAATTTACTTTCAACCACTGACTTCTATGGTGTCAATGTAAGAAAAAATTTAGACCGATTGCTTAAAAATGGAGCGATAGACTTTGTAGGAAGTGATATTCATCATACAAAACACATAGAAGCTTTTGAAAGTAAGATTAAATGTGAAGAAATATTGGCTTTAAAAAAAGCAATTGAGAACAATAGTCAATTTGAATAATTAATTCTGTTCAACGAATAAAAATTATTCATCACTAGAATACCCGTAACCATAGCCATAATTGTATGAATACTTGTATCCATACTTATATCCGTACTGATATCCATATTTATAACCATAGGCAGCGCTATTCCCGACTGCATTTAAAACCAAATTAAAATTTTTGATTTTTTTATCTTTGTGTGTTTCATTTATGAAGTCAACTATTTTTGCATCTGTAAAATTAGATCTAAAAATATAAACAACACTGTCGGCTAAGTCTATAAATTGAAAAGTATCTGAAACTAATAGGCATGGGGCGGAATCTATAATTATATAGTCATAATCGGATTTAAGAAGTAAAATAAGGCCTCTAAATAAATTGCTTGATAGCATTGCTGTTGGATTGGGAGGTATCGAACCAGAAAAAAGAACATCTAAATTTCCAAATTTCCTTATATATTTTTTGTATTGTTTTTCATCATTATTGTAAATTATTTCTGAAATCCCAGAATGAGTCTTATCAACACCAAAATTTTTATGTATTTGCGGGTTTCTTAAATCAGTTCCTAGAAGAATGACTTTTTTATCCCTTTTAATATCATTTGCCAGAGCTAAAGCTGTACTGACTGAACATATAGTTTTGCCTTCACCTTTAATTGAGGAGGTAAAAAGTATAATCTGAGACTGTAAATCTTTATTTGAATCTGTAAATGATGTAAATCTTAAATTAGACAAGAGCATCCTAATACTCTCTGAAATGACCGATCTTGAGGATGATTCCATCATATCAGAAATTTGAATACTTTTTACAAAAGGAATTTCTGCAATCAGAGGGATTTCTTTATTCAATAACTTTATTAGCTGATCTTTATTATGGATTTTATTATCAAAAAGAAACCATAAAAATAAGAACATAAAATATAGCGAAAAAGATAGAAAAATTGCGCCTAAATATATCATTGTGCCATTTGGACTCTTTGAAGAAAAATTAGTAATAGCATAATCAATTACCTTAATCGTTGGTTTAACAACAGCTAAATTAATTGAGGCCTCTTCTCTCTTTTGAAGAAGCAACAAGTAAAGTGCTTCTTTTATTTCTAATTCTCTTTCAATTGATCTTAGTATTTTTTCATTTTCAGGTACTCTATTGTATCCAATATCGAATTCAGATTCTTTTAATTTTAAATTATTAAGTTTTAAATCTAAAGAATTAGAATAGTTATTAAGAGAAATTGAAATATTTTTTAACAAATCATCAAGTTGAGATTCTAATGATTTTACCAAAAAGTTCTCTGGACTGGCCTCAATCAAATAACGATTCCTTTGAGAAATAATTTGGTTAAAATCATTTATCAAATTAGTTAGATCAAGGTTTTCAAGTCCAATATTTATTGGAAGGTAATCATATTTAAGTTCTGAAACTAATTCAATAATATACTCTGAAATTTGCTTTTGAGACTCTAGTTCAAAAATCTCGGAATTATAAGTAGACTTTAAATCTATATTATTGTTTGCGTCAAGATTAACATCATAGAGACTATTTTTTTGTTTGTATGCTTGCTTTCTGGACTCAATAGCGGTTAAGTCATCTTTTAAAATTTTCTCTCTTGAATTAACAAATGTAATTGTTCTATTATATTCAAGTTCTCTATCAGAAATACCATCATTATCAAAAACCCTAATAAGGCTATTTAAATAATTTTGCGCAATTTTATGATTTTCAAATGTTAATGATAAGGAAAGTTGATCACTATCTTTACCCAAAGGGGATATTTGGAGATTAGCTCTAAACACATTAGTTTGGTATTTTACTGGAACTATTATTAATTCTCTTTCGTAGCTAATGTTCTTGTCTGAATTTATAGAAATATCGAAAGGGATATTATGATTTTTATTGAGGGTTGATAACGATTCGAATTTTTTAGATTCTATAAAGCTATCACTTGAGTCAAATGAGCTTATCTCTAACATGTTATTATCAACTTTTATCAGAAAAGAAATTTTTTCATCTATTAAATCCGTATCTATCTTAAAATCCAACGTATAATCATCATACCAGTCTCCAGGAGTTGATCGAGTGTCTCTGATTCGCCCCCTAGTGTAATAATGAATATTTGTTTTGGTTTGTTTTACTGCAGCTGAGTTAAGAGAATATGAATTTAACCTGGTTATTTCATTTTCTAAATTAATCATAGACCTATTAAATACAGTTAACTCTGTGGGAAGAGCCATTTCGCTGTTTTGAGATTCGTCTAAAATTTCAATAATTGCCGTAGTTTTTAGAGAATAGGGTGTATATCTCAAATAAAGAAAAGATATCAGAAGCGAAATTACAAGAATGATCAACAAATAGGGCCAAAAGCTGATGTATCTGATAATTTCATTTCGGAGTAGAAACGAATCATCCTCATTATTATAACTTGCAAATTTGGACATAATTAATTATTTGTTATTAAAATAATAGACGAAAGAATAAAAGATAATGCCGTCAACAGATTTCCGAAATCTCCGACAACACCAGCATTTTTAACTCTTGCATTATTTGCATTTACTATTATCGTATCACCAGGAAATATTTGAAAGGCCTTTGAGGATAATAATTCTGAAGAGGTTAAATCAACGGATATAACATTAGTATTACCATTTCTGTTGGAAACTATTTTTATGTCATCTCTTTTTCCATTAATTGTAAGATCACCTGCCATACCCAAGGCTTGAAATATACTCATGTTGTTTTCTAAAAAAGTATATCTTCCAGGTAAATTTACCTCTCCTAGTACGGTAAAATAAGAATTTATAATTTTCACATCAACCGAAGCATTTTTTAAGACACCTTGCTCATTTAAAAGATTTTTTATTTTCTGGGCAACCTGATTAGGGGTTAAATTTTCGACAAAGACAAAATCTAAAATTGGAATATTTATAAAACCTTCTGAATTAACTAAATATCCTTCAATTTGATATGCTAATATTGAGCTTGCTGAATTTTCGGATTGTTGAGTGCTAAATATTGATTCAATATTAACATAGTTCGAAGAAATTTTTATTCTCAAAATATCATCAGGTTTAACAATGATATCTTCAAATATAAAACTGTAATCTTCTGAGGAACTTGAATCCTGAATAAGAAGTATATCTTTTTTAGATGCACATGAAGATAGAAATATTAATAAAATTATAAAAAGCCTCACTTTAAAAAATTTTTTCAAATTTAATGATAATAAATTAAATATTTCATGAACATCATATTTATAAAGGAGAAAAAATCTATTTTTAAAGAGTTAATAAACCTAAATAATTTACAAACTATTTAAAAGCAGTAAATCACAAAAAAATATTTAATTTATGTTATTATTTCCAAATTTACGAAGAATCCATTCTTTGTCACTAACCCTTTTAATTAGCCAGTTTCTATAATCTTTTCGATAAAAGCTTTTTAATATTATTGTAAATCTAATTCTCAGTATAATTTTTAATCTCACAAATTTGTTGTGGTATTTTCTTTTCAGTGGACTATTTAAAAGACTAATAAATTTTTTTAAATAACGTTCAGCATATCTAGTCTTATTAAATTTTACGGAGTCTAATTTTCCTAAAAGAAAATAATTTGTTATGAGAAAACAATTTATGGGTTTGTAAAGATTTTTAAAGTTTGAATTTAAATTAAGTGTGGAGAATTTTTTACTTAGTAAAAAAAAATCATAAGTGTTTCGAAGATTTGGTTTAACATATTCAAATCCATAATCATTAATTTGAGCAGATAAAATGGCTAAAACTTTTTGGTAATCATAGCTTAAAAATGAAAAATCATCAATATTAAGTATTGAATTACTTACTAATGCATAATTAAATTCATTAGAAAACTTTTCTTCAATTAATTCTTTATGAATTTCAATAGCTGAAATTTCAAAATCACTACGTAATCTTGGATAATGTTTAAAATTAGGGAAATGATAGTCTTTACTTGAAACAAATTTATACTTATTTTCCTTTAGAATCTTAACAGCAGTGTCAAATTGTGAATCAGAAACTAAAATATCAATATCGCCAATCAACCGTTCACCAATATCAATGTAAATTCCCTGCAATAAGCAAGCTGTTCCTTTTAAAAAAACAGGACTTACTCCATTAATTCTTAAAAGACTATTTAATTTATTTGCCTGAGAAATTATTTTTTTATTTCTATCTCTGTTCATATCTGTTATATATTTCATGTATGAAATAAGCTCAACAGGTAAGTATTGCAATAAATTTGATTTTTCATAATTACAATAAAGAGCAGATAATACAAGTTGCTGAGTACTAATTTTTACAAATAAATCCCAATCAATCTTGTTACTAATAATTAAATCTCTAACCTCAGCTAAATTTATTTTCTCATAACTAATTGTCAAAGATTTTGAAATAAATAATATGATTTCAGAATAATTCATTTTATTTTGAATGAATCTTAAAAATTCTTGATACTAACAAACTGAATTGATTTTTGTTTATTTTAAACATTAAAAAATTGACTGATTTTAGAAAAGTTTTTCAAAAATAAAGTTAATAAATTACCGATATTATTATTTTTTATAACATTATAATCTTCTTTAGTTTTAACGAATAAATTTTTTAAGTTACGATTTGATACACCTCCAACACGCATTAGTGTAATTACTTTGGGCATATAGTAAAATGTGAGATCAGTGTCTTTAAAAACTCTTAGCATAAAATCATAGTCAGCTGAAATTGAATATTTTAAATCAAAAAGTCCATGTTTTTTATATACTTCTTTTTTTAAAAACAAAGTTGGATGTGGTGGCATCCACCCCTTTGCTAGAAGGTTGAAATTAAAATCGCAGCTAATCCAATTTCTTATGATAATTTTAGAATCTTTTTTATTCACATATTGTAAATCTCCGTATACACCATCAATATTCTTGTTATTAAAGTTATCAGCAATTTGAGCAATTATTTCATTAGATTTCAAAATATCGTCTGAATGAACAAATCCTACAACATCACCTTCAGATAATATTATACCTTTATTTAGAGCATCATATATACCTTTATCCGGCTCAGAAATAATTTTTATAGAAAAATTTTTATAGTTTCTGTTTAATAATTCAATTGTATTATCATTTGATTTTCCATCGATAACTATAATTTCAATATTGGAATAATTTTGAGTGATAATTGATTCAATACAATCGCAAATGGTACTTGAGCTGTTAAATGTTGCAACGATTATTGAAATTTTAATCATAATTATAAATTGTCAATATTTTTCATCTTAATTTCAATCATCCACTCATAAGTTTTTCTCAATTTACAGTAATAGTAACCGGCAATACCGTCAAGAAAACCTAATCTTACAAAAAAAAGTAGAAAAAACATTAAGTTAGGGCGAAAAGGTAATCTATAAAATAATTGCTTTTGTGCTTTTCTTTTAATCATAGGGTCTGATGAAAAAAGATTAAAAAAACTAAATCTATTTCTTGTTTCTAGAGATAATTTTTCAGCCTCCATAGTGCTATACAAATTATGTTTTTGAAACCACCAATGAATACCTTTACTAAAAGGGTAATGTAAAAAATGTTCATTCAAATTTTCAGAAAGTCCGTTTAAAATGTACTCTTCATTGATTTCTCTCTCCACTTTAACAAAGCCATTTCTAAAAACCCTTGGAGCCCAAGTTGGATAACCACTACTTCTTTTAATCCATTTTCCTAAGAAAATATCTTTTCTACGAATACGTAATGAAACGACATTATTCTTAACATTATTAATTTTTAACAGTATTTCTTTTTGTAAATTTATCGGTATTCTTTCGTCTGCATCAAACATCAATACCCAATCTATTTTAGAAGGTATTTGCATTAAGGCAAAGTTTCTTTGTGAAGAATATGTATCAAATTTTCTTTGTAAAACAGTTGCACCCTCTTCTTTTGCTATTTCTACAGTATTGTCATTGCTGAATGAATCAATAACGTAAATTTCATTAACAAATTTTAATGAATCAATACAAGATTTAATGTTGATTTCTTCGTTGTATGTTAAAATTAAAGCAGCAGTTTTACAATTCAACATTATAAATTTATTGTTTTATTAAACTTTAGTTGATAGTACGTTTTTTTATAAATTTAGCTGGATTGCCAGCTACCACTGACCATGAATCAACATCTTTAACAATTACTGATCTAGCTCCGATTATTGAACCATGACCTAAAGTCACCCCCATTCCTACGAAAGCTTCTGAGGCTATCCAGCACATATCATTTATAACAATTTTTTTAGTCAATAGAGGGTTGTCTTTTTTGGTGAAATCATGAGAGGCCGAGCAAAGATGAGCTCCATGAGAAATTGCTACTTTACTGCCGATTACAATTGGACCAGGATTGTAACACTTAACATTTGCACCAAAAGCAACTAAATCACCCATAATTAAATTCCAGGGCGCCCATATTCTTACAGTTGATTGAATTTTACAACCATTTCCTATTTTAGCTCCAAATATTCTTAATAAAAAAATTCTAAAAAAATTAAAATGAGGCAAATTTAAAGGCCTGAAAAATAAATAATAACAAAAATTCCATGAAAATCTCGCGATTTTATTTTTAAATGATAATTTATTATTGTACTTACTATATTTTTTCATTGCGAATACTTTTTAATAAATAATTAATTGAAAAATCAAGTTTTAAATTTTTAAGATATGTGTGCTTTCGAAAATCTATAGAGTAACTTGATTTATCAATCTTATCAATATTTTCATCATTAAAGATAAATCTTCGATCTAATTCTAAGTAACTAAGTAAATCTATTATTCTGCTATTGTTTTTCTTTCTTTTGTTTAAAATTGTGAAAAAGGGTTTTTCAAAATTAACAGAAAAACAAGTTCCATGAAAAGACGTTGTTATAATAAATGACGCATCATTAAACAATCTAATGTACTCTTTTGGACCAGCGTCTATGATATTTAAAACATCTTTATTTGGGTCTTCAATAATTGATTTTTTACATAATCTAATAATTTGTAAGTTTAAATCTTTAGCTATCTTTTTAGCAAGATTTTTTATCAATTTTGAATCATTCAATATATACAATAACAAATAGGGTTTATTTATCAATTTAGGTGATTGATAATTAATCCAATCAGATTTTGAAAGCAGAAAGGTTGGGTCTAAAACCCAATTCGCTTTTTTTTCTTTAGTTATTTTTTTAATGATTTTTTCTCCGCTTTTTTCCCTAACACTTAAAAAATTAAAACTTTTGAAATGTTGATAATAGAAATTGAAATACTTCAGATCTATTTTATCTACACCAAAACTTGAAGCATATGAAATCTTTGGTATATCTTCTTTTACAAATGATAATAAATATGGAGCAAGATTAGTATTTGAATTTGGATTCCAAACCTGATCACTTCCAACTATATATACATCGTATTGCTTAAAATTTTGATAAAGCTCTTCTATTGATCTGTATTCATCACTCATCTTGGTGTGTCTCAAGTGAAAATTTGAAAATCTTTTTTCCCTTAATTTTTTTGAAGTTAAATTTTTTAAAGATTTTAAATTTATGTAATGAGGATAAAGAAGCTCTTTCAAACCATCAATTAAACCAATTTTTTTTATTGGTTTAGATTTAGATGTTTTCTTATGTCTGGGGTTCTTATAGTGTAAATAATTAATTATTTCAGCATCAAATCCGTTCATTTTTAAGGTATTAACCAGTGCAAATGCCTGTAATTCTGCTCCATAGTTATTAACATTAAGTATTGTAATTACTCCAATTTTTTTCACTAACTATGTATTTTATAAATTTGATTTATATTATTTTTTTTCGAGAAAGGAATTTTAAATTTCTCAGGAAGATATCCACAGCTTATCATTACTACAAAAACTTCATTTTTTGGAATATCACATAATTTTCGCATTAATTTTTCTTTTTGAGGAGAAAAATTACAATTCAGAGGACATGCACCAATTTTTAAAAAGTGAAGTCCATACAAAAAACTCATTGCATACATTCCTCCATCAACCCAAGGACCAGACATTTCATATACAGCGTGTCTTAATGATAAATCTGATGTAATTACGATTAATTTATCAGCCAAATGACCAAAACCTCTATTTCCTCCCTGAAGTTCAAGTATTTTTTTAATTCTAGATTTATCAGTATAGATGTGAACTCTTGAGGATTGTCTATTACAGGATGAAGGTGTTTTATTAGAAAATTCAACAGCTTTTACTAGGTCCTCAATATTTATTTCAGACTTATTGTAGTTTCTTATACTAAATCTAGACAGAGCAAATTTATCAAAGCTTGAATTATTATATGCAAAATATTCACCAGCCGAAAATTCAAGCTGATTAGTTGGTTTTATATTTGAGGCTAGTTGATATAATTGACTTATTTTTTTTATTATTTGATCATCTACAACATAATTATTTTTTTCATGAAATCTCCTGTATTCTAAAATAACCCCTATAGCGTGTTCAAGTTGTTCATTATTTTTTCCATATAGATTAATGTATTTCTCACAATTAGATATAAGGGTTAATAATTTTTCTTTACCAAAATTAAATCTGGTATTTGGCATTGTTAGCCCTTTTTCGATTACATGGTAATCGCCCATAATAACACCTAATAGTTTAGCTGAATTATTTTTATTGATTATAGCTGAATGACTTATAAATAATCTGAAATAACTGATAAAAGAGTGTAGTACACCAATTGCCAAAAAAGACGGTAAAATTTTTCTGATTATATTTTTCATTTTTTTAATTAATAAATAAAGTTAGGCTTTTCTGCTTTATTTAAAAGCCATGAATATGTGACAGCTAATTTTTCAGAAACTGAATGTATTGAATATTTCTTTTCGATTAAAAACCTACCATTAACACCCATTTGCTTTAATTCATTATCATTTTTGGATAAAAAACTAATTAAAGTTTGTTTTAAAGGCTCGAGACCAATTTCAATCCACGAGCCGCAATTATATTTGTTTAAATCATGCCATGGAGCGCCTTTTGTACATATAACAGGTACCTTGCACGCCAGAGCTTCAGCAACTACTATTCCAAAATTTTCACTGTAAGTTGGTAACACAAACAAATCAGCTGACTGAAATTTTTTATATTTTAATTTTCCAAAAACCGGACCCGATATGGAAATTTTTTTATTTTTGAGTGAAGCCAATGATTTCAACTTGTTAATATATTTTATATCCCCATTTCCAACGATTTCAACTTCCCAAGAATCGGTTAATTTATCACTAATTTGATTAAAAGCATTAATCAAAACTTCTATACCCTTTTTCTTATCAATTCTAGAGAGAAATAGGATTTTTCTTACACTATTCCTTTTTTTTGAATAATCAGGAAATTCTGAAATATTAATTCCATTAGGAATAACAGCAATCGGGTTATTAAATCCTAATGATCTAATATTTTGAGCTTCACTAGTTGCGGTAGCGTGAATACATATAGATTTATTAAGATCGTTTTTTTGATAAAGTGACAAGGCAAATCTTTTTTTAAATACAGACTGTTTAAGCGGCCAAGGCTCTAACATTCCTCTGGGAGATATTATATATGGAATTGATAATTTTCTTGCAACTACAGCCATCTGATGAATAGCTAGATTCCAAATACCGTGGCCATGAAATAAATCAGGTTTTTCTGAAATCAATTTTTTGTTCATTTCAAACGAATATCCTAAAAATGAGCGCTTGCATAAATGTAAATTAGCAGTTTTATTTTTGAAAGATGTAATTATTGGATTTTTTGTTTTTGTTGCTATCAAATTTAAATTATATTTCTTGGAAGATAGTTTTTCAACTAAATTCACTGAGCTTCTGGATGGCCCACCATTAGAAATATCAATGGAGGATATTACGTGAGAAATTTTCATTAATATTATTTTGATTAATATTTAAAACCGTGATAATTAATAAAGTATGTAATACGAGGTTTGTGGATGACAATAAGTATGCTTCAAACAACCCTCCAAACAAAAGAGCAAGTGCAAAATAAACACTTAAGATAAATTTTTTCATATAAATTTTTCTAATTAAAAGGATAATTGATATTAGAAATAAACTAAATCCAATAATCCCATAATTTTCAAGACAAGCCAAATAACTGCTCTCGATAAATGTTAGTCTTTCATTATTAGATGAGCTTCCGATAAATGGACTTTCATAAAAGTTTTGTAAAGATAAATTCCAATTTGCACTTCTAGTATCTTGAAAGTTAGATATTCTTTCAAAACTCCCGACTATTTCCAATGAATCAAAGGAATTAAATAAATAATATGCGGGAATTATTATCAAAGTAAAAATGCCTATCATTTTAAAATCTTTTAAGAAATAAAGAATTATGTATAAGCCTATCACAAATAATCCTGTTTTTGAGCCTGTAATTATTAAAAGTGGTAAACATATAATGAGTAGCATGTAATTTGAAAATTTTAAATAGTTAATTTGCAAACCAATTAAACTAAAAATTGAAAAAATCGAAAAAATCACCGCTGCGTGATTGGAATTTCCAGTTAATGAAATAAATCTATTTGAGATGAACAGAGCAGAATAATCATAGACGTACTGAATAATATTTAAGATTATAAATATCCATGCAGTTAAATTAATAACCATTAAAAAATCTTTGTAGTTTAAAGTGTAGCTCAAATACGCATAAACATATAATAAGGAAATAAATATTGTGATTTCATATAGGCCAAATGTGCTTTGTATTTGAAAAAAATATTTTAAAAGGATAAATAGTTTAAATACAAAAAAAAACAACCATGGTTTTAATTCATTGATGGCTTTTAATTGGTTTTTAAATTTAGAATTAAAAAGAATAAAAAGAAGGATTAATAAAATAGAAAAAATTTTTAATTCAAGATTGTTATCAGTTAAGAAATCGATGAAATCAACCCTGTTTAGAACATGAATTTTAGGTGGCACTCCAAATAATGAAAAAAGCAATACCAAAACAAAAAATACTTTGGATATAATTTTATTTGTCATCTAGTTTCTTTGATCTTATTACATATCTAATTTTACCTCTATCATATTTTAATTTTTTAACAAAAAAAACATTAAGTTTTATATTATTATCAAATATTATATTTAAGTCGTTTACAACTTTGTCTATTTGTAATTTATGGTCTTCATTATCCAAATTTGGAATAACCATAAGCTTTATTTCATTTAAATCATTTTGTATGAATTGGAATCCGTTGACCGAATCGCAATATTTATTAAAAACAGTTGTCAAATAACTACCATCAATTTTACCAACTTTGGGTATTAATAAATAATCACTCTTTCTACCTAATACAGGATTAATAATAGTTGTAAAAATAGTAGAATTTTTGTCAAATTTAGATTTATCACCATTTTTGTATCTAATTTTTGGAAAACTAAAATCGAAAAAATCAGTTATAACAATTTCACCAAAACCGTTATCATCCTTGTTTATTATTTCTAAAAATCTAGCATAATTATTAACATATAATAAATCAGACTCATTAAATTTTTGAAATGCAATCCAAGGTATTTCAGCACTTCCATATTCATCAAAAATACTTGATTTAAAAGCTGTATTTATTAATTTTTTTTCAAAAATAGTAATTGGTGCAGCAGTAGTCCAAATAGCTTTAGGTTTATAATTTAGAAAAATATTATTATCGATCATGATTTTTGATAACTCAACCAAGCATCCAACATATCCTTGAATAAGTTGTGGCCTGTGTTTATTTAATTTCTTAATTATATATTTTGCTTTATTTAAGTTAACTAAGGTGCCGTCAATTTTCATTTTGATTGTTGGAAACCAAAAAATTTTATTTAAAATTTTACTTAAAAAACTTTTCTTTTTTAACCTCCATAAATAAAGAGAATTGGAGTATGGTTTTATGTGCCAATTTTTTAAATAAAATAGGTAAAATGATTCAAATGGTAAACTGTTGTCCCTATAAAACTTCATTGGGATACCGGTAGTGCCACCTGTTGTTGGAGAACTAATGTGTCTTGTTTTTTTTACAGCTAAAATATCCTCTTTATGATTAATTATTTCGTCTCGGGTCAAATAAGGTATTTTTTTAATATCATCTATCGACTTGACAGAATCTATATCTAATCCAGCTTCTGTATACTTTTTTTTCAGAAATTTACTATTAGAAAATGCATGTCTATATAATTTTATAAAGCTGTCATTAACGATTGATTTTTTATCATTTTCAGTTAATTTATCAAACTTAAGTAAAGAATTATAATAATGAATTACAGATTTTTTTACAATTAGAAACTTTAGATAAAATAATATTCTCCTCATAAAAAATCGATAATTTTTTTTAAATAAAATTCATAATCAGGTATTGTAGATTTTGCCTTTTCTGAAATACTTTTTAAACTACTTTTATTGTCAACTAAAAAAGCCATTTTTGACGCTAATTCATCGCAGGAATTGTTTTGATAAATAAAACCATTATGACTATCATCAATAAAATCATAAGCAGACATTACACCGTCAGAGGCTATTACTATTAACCCCCTATTTAATGAATCTATAACGGGAATTCCAAATGGTTCGAAATAACTGGGGTGAATTAAAACGTTACATTTTGAAAGATATTCATAATAAGAATTAATACCTATCCAACCCAACATTTCAAAAGAAAGGAAATTAATTTTATTTAGTTTTAAATTAATATCATTTTTCAATTTACCGTCTCCCAAAAAAATAAAATGACAATTATTTAGAACTTTTTTCTGACTTTTTTTTAAGGCGGATACGAGAACTTCGTGTCCTTTTCTTTTTTCAAACCTAGAGGAAATTAATATATTAAGTTTGTCAAACGAAATTTGTTTTATGGGATTATTTTGCACAGGTTTTGAATAAGCATAAGGCAAATACATTAACTTTTTCTTAGAAATATTATAAGTTTCATTTAAATATTTAATTCCTTTTCTTCCAGAAACAAAAAAAAAGGAAAAATTCATAAAGAGTACTTTCTTTAAAATACTTTTGAAGGGATTTCTTTGATAATTTTTTTGAACATCAGTGAATAAGCTAATTTTTTTTTGAAATAAAATTGAAAATAAAATAATATTTCTTAATTCTTTTCTATAATATCCACCTATGATAATGTGATTTGCTTGAAATATAGTTTTAATTAACTTTAATTTTTCACAATAAAAAATACCAGGGAAATATTTATAATTCTTCCAAGGTTTTGATTTTACAAATTCTTGTATGTAAATAACAGTTAAATCACAATATTTGTCTAGTAACAGAAAAGCTTCATCCCAGTATGGAGCGGGGTGTTCTGTTACAAAAATAATTTTTTTTGAATTTTTAATCATTATTCTTTTCTGAAAACATTAAAAGAAATAAAATTGCTGAAGTGAACGCAGATAGAAGCATTATCGCAGTCAATGAGTTTAATCTTGATACAAAAGAATAATTTATCACAATATAAACTAAAAGTATTGTTAATATATCCCTTGATAATCTAAATAAAAATAATTTCCAATTTTTATCATTTGCAATGTAATATTGATATAACGGATTAGAAATTGAAGATATAATTGCCATAATACTCATCGGTAAAATTAAAAGTTGTATGTCAGAATATGAGTCTCCCAAAAAATAGATTATATATTTATAGCTAAATACAAAAAGAATAATAGGAATAATTGTTAGAGCTAAATTAATTAATATAGATTGTCTTAGAATGATAGCTTGCTTTGTAATGGTTGAGTTTTCTTTTGATGAAAAGTGCTTCAAAATAACATTTCTTAATATTCCAGGAACAAACAGAAACATTATATAAAAGCTAATGGCTGCTGAATACACTCCCAAATAGTCATTGCCTAAGAGCATTATAATCAAATAATTTAGTGAGAATGAATATAATGGAAAACAGATTTCTTGTAAACCCACAGGTAAGGTAAACCTGAGTAAATTTTTGAATTCGTTAAAATTTAAGTTAAATACTAACAAATTATTAGATTGTAAAACAAAAAAGTATAATAATGTTGTCAACATTAAGATGAAAGGTAAAGAATTTAAAATTCCATTTATCGAAAATTTTAAAGCAATGATTGGCAAAAATAAAATTGAAAAAAATCCAGAAATTAAATTTATAAAACTGATTTTCTTAAAAAAACCTAAACCAGCTAAAACCCCATTAAATAATAAATTCAATGATAAGGAAAAAGATCCGATAAAAAATAACAGAAATAAAAAATAAATATTGTCTATTAAATTTTCAAAAGATGATTTTACCAAAAAGGTATAAATGATTGAAAAGAAAATAGACACTATAAGTATAAAAAATATTGATGAACAGATTACCTGTCTAATTTGACTTTTTGAAGTTTTTTTTGCTATGTAACTCGTGATTGTTATCTGTAATCCAAAAATTGAAAAAAAACTAATTGTAGTTATTGTAGATTTAAAGAATGAATATATCCCAAATAATTCACTTGCAAGGATATTTGCTAAAATTAATGTGCATAATAAATTAAATAACTTACCTATTCCACTTCCTAAAATTGTAATTAAGGAGTCTGAAATAAAAGAGTCTTTTATTTTTAAAAGATTATTCAGTTCAAAAGGATTTTAGTGAATTTTTCCAATTTCTTATTTTTATATCAAATTCTTTTTCAAATTTATACGAATTTAAAACCGAATATTTTGGACGTGAGGCTTTTGTAGGGTAGTTTTTACTTACTAAAGATTTAAGTTTAATTGAAATTTGTTTATTTTCAAAAATAGCTTTAGCAAAATCATACCAAGTACAAGAACCTGAGTTTGAATAATGAAATAATTTCACACTTTTATTATTTATTTGGGGTATAACTGTCAATATAGCTAGTGATAAATCAGCTGCATTTGTTGGTGAACCTGTCTGATCGTTAACTACAGAAATTTCATTATTACTTTCAGCCAGTTGCAGCATAGTTTTAACAAAATTTTTTCCAAATCTAGAATACACCCAGGATGTTCTAATAATAATTGAATTTTGAGGATTTATTTTTTGTAAAGCTAATTCCCCATCTAATTTGGTTTTACCGTAAACTGATTGTGGATTTGTTATATCAGTTTCTCTGTAGGGTTTATTATTTTCTCCATCAAATACATAATCTGTAGAAATGTGAATAAGCTTAATTTTAAATTCAACAGCTAACTTAGCAAAATTAGATACAGCTAAATGATTTATTTCGTTAGAAATCTCAGGCTCATATTCAGCATTATCTACTGCAGTGTATGCAGCGCAGTTTATTATAATATTTATATTATGAGATTTAATATAATCTTTAACTATTTCATGCTTTGTAATATCTAAATCTTCAGCGTCAGTAAAGAAAAAATTATATTGTGGATAATTTGGTGCAATCAATTTAATTTCAGATCCGAGTTGACCATTTGCACCGGTTACCAATAAATTATTCATAGAGTTTTATAGACTTATTAAAATATTCAGCTTTATTAAAAATGGGTTGATTAATATCTTTTTCGGAGAGTTTAAGAAGATTTTCTTTTAATTTCCAATCAATATTCAAATGCTTATCATTATATATGATACCTCTGTCGAAATTATGATTATAATAGTTGTCAACTTTATAAGAAAGAATAGCCTCTTTACTTAAAACCACAAAACCATGAGCAAATCCTCTTGGAATAAATAATTGCTTTTTATTTTTAGCAGTTAGTTCTATGGAAATATGTTTTCCAAAAGTTTCAGATCCTGACCTAATATCAACAGCTACATCAAGTACTGAGCCTTTAATAACCCTTACAAGTTTTGTCTGCGAATAGGGAGGGAGTTGATAATGTAAGCCCCTTAAAACTCCATAGCTAGAAACAGATTCATTATCTTGACAAAAATTAATTTGATGACCCAAGAAAGACTCTAGCTTATCTTGTCTAAAAGATTCTAAAAAATAACCTCTATTATCTCCAATAATTTCTGGCTGACATAAAATTACCTCCGGAATTTTTAGTCTTGTAAATTTCATTTTAAAAGGCTCTCAAGATATTTGCCGTATCCACTTTTTTTAAGTGGATCAGCAAGTTTTAAAAGTTCGTTTTCATTTATTAAACCCATGACATAAGCGGCTTCTTCAATACATCCAATCTTTCTTCCCTGTCTCTCCTCAATAACTTGTACGTAAATATTTGCTTGTAATAATGATTGGATAGTTCCAGTATCCAACCATACCGAACCCCTAGGCAATACATTAACTTTTAACTTATCATTTTTTAAATAAAATTTATTTATATCTGTTATTTCATACTCTCCTCTTTTTGATGGCTTTAGTTTCTTTGCAATATCAATTACTGAGTTGTCGTAAAAATAGAGTCCGGGTATAGCATAATTGGATTTTGGTAATTTAGGTTTCTCCTCTAAAGAAACAGCATTAAAGTCATCATCAAATTCAACCACTCCATACCGTTGAGGATCGTTTACGTGATAACCAAAAATTAATCCCCCTTCAACATCTTTGCAAAACTGTAAATCTTTGATTTTCATTTGAAAAATATTATCTCCAAGAATTAAACAAACTTTATCATTTTTTATAAAATCTTCACCTATCAAAAATGATTGAGCTAAACCATTAGGTTCTTTTTGAATTCTGTAATAAAATTTGCACCCTATTTGACTACCATCTCCCAAAAGTCTTTCAAAACTGTTTATATCATTAGGAGTTGAAATAATTAATATTTCTGTAATACCGGCATAAATCAAAGTCGTTAAAGGATAGTATATCATGGGCTTATCGTAAATTGGTATCAATTGTTTACTAACGCTCAATGTTATGGGGCTAAGCCTAGTTCCTAAACCACCGGCAAGAATAATTCCTTTCATTTGCTAATTATATTGTTTTTTGTAGTAATTCATATAGTTTCCTGAATTTATATTATTTAACCAATCTTCGTTTTCCAAATACCAATCAATTGTTTTAGAAAGTCCCTGCTCAAATGTTACTGTTGGTTTCCAGCCTAATTCTTTATTTATTTTAGATGCATCTATAGCGTATCTTAAGTCGTGTCCCGGTCTATCTTTTATGTAGGTAACTAGTTTTAAGCTTGTACCCTCTTCATTTCCCAGCTTATTATCCATTTGTTTACAAAGTAGTTTAATCAGGTCAATATTTTGCCATTCATTGAAGCCACCAATATTATAAGTCTCTCCAATTTTACCTTTGTGAAAAATTAAATCAATTGCTATTGCATGGTCTATTACATATAACCAATCTCTCGTGTACTTCCCATCACCATATACTGGTAATGATTTATTATTAATAATATTATTAATAAATAAAGGAATAAGTTTTTCAGGGAATTGATTTGCACCATAATTGTTTGAACAGTTAGATAATACATAAGGCAAGCCATAGGTTTCACCATAAGCTCTTACAAAATGATCAGAACTTGCTTTTGAAGCTGAATACGGAGAGTTTGGTTCATAAGAATTAGATTCTGTAAATAAACCTGTTTTCCCCAATGTGCCATAAACTTCGTCCGTGCTGACATGGTAGAATAGTTTACCTTCCCAGTTATTTTCCCAATGCTTTTTAAATGCATTTAATAATATTATGGTTCCAAGAATATTAGTTTTAGCAAATGTCAAAGGATCAGAAATTGATCTATCAACATGAGATTCTGCTGCAAGATGAATAACACAATCAAAATTATATTTCTGAAATAAAGAGTCAATATAATATTCGTCAGCAATGTCTCCATTTAAAAAACTATAATTTGAAGCATTTTCTATATCTTTTAAATTCTCTAAATTACCTGCATAAGTAAGTTTATCCAAATTAAATATGTGATAACTCGGATAATTATTTAAAAATCTACGAACAACGTGAGACCCAATAAAACCTGCTCCACCTGTAATTAATATTTTCATTATTCTATTCTATATTAATTTTAATAATTTAAGAAAAAACCTATCATATAAAATGATTTTTTTTCATCAGCCTTAAATCTGATTGCATCATATCTTTAACTAATGAATTTAAATTTTGTTTTGGCACCCATCCTAATTTTGTTTTAACTTTTGAAGGATCTCCAACTAACAAATCAACTTCAGTTGGTCTAAAATAATTGGAATCAACAGCCAGAACTTCTTTTCCTATCTCAATTTGAAATGCAGGTTGATTACATTTAACTACCGTAGCTTTTTCATTTACTCCTTTTCCGTTGAATTGTAATTCTATCCCAACCTCTTTGAAAGCAAGTCTTACAAAATCTCTTACAGTAGTAGTCAATCCTGTAGCGATGACCCAGTCTTCAGGTTGCTTTGCTTGCAATATTAACCACATAGCCTCCACATAATCTTTGGCATGCCCCCAATCACGTTTAGCATCTAAATTCCCTAAATACATTTTTTCCTGTAATCCTAAAGCAATTCTAGATGTGGCTCTTGTAATTTTACGGGTAACAAATGTCTCTCCTCTTCGTGGACTTTCGTGATTAAATAATATACCATTACATGCAAACATATTATATGCCTCTCTGTAATTTTTAGTGATCCAAAAACCATATAATTTTGCAACTCCGTATGGAGATCTTGGGTAGAAAGGCGAATTTTCATCATAGAAACCATTGTTGTTTTTATTCTCCTTCATTCCACCGTATAATTCAGAGGTTGAAGCCTGATAAATTTTTGTTTTCTTCTCTAAGTTCAATAAACGTACCGCCTCTAGAATACGCAAAGCACCTAGACCATCTACATTTCCTACATATTCAGGGGTGTCAAATGAAACAGCTACATGAGACATTGCAGCTAAATTATAAATTTCGTCAGGTTGACAATCTTGAATAATTTTAGTTAGATTTAATCCGTCTGTTAGATCTCCATAATGCAATTTTAATCTTCGTTCTGGTTGATGGGGGTCTTGGTACAAATGATCAATCCGATCTGTATTCAAAGAAGAGGCTCTTCTTTTAATTCCATGTACCATGTATCCCTTGTCTAATAATAATTCCGCTAAATAAGATCCGTCTTGTCCAGTAATCCCTGTAATTAATGCTACTTTCATTATTTATAATTTAATTTCTTTAATGAACCTGTGTTATTTAAAAACCATTGATAGGTTTTTTGAATCCCATCTTCAAGTTCTGTTGAATACTCCCATCCTAGCTTTTTCATTTTCGATACATCCATTAATTTTCTAGGGGTACCATCAGGTTTAGTTAAATCCCAAAGAATCTTTCCTTTGTGACCAATTATTGATTGAATTGTCTCAGCTAACTCCTTAATTTTAACATCTTTCCCAGTACCAATGTTGTATAGGTTTTCTGGCAAACTATTTTCTAAAGCAAATACTACAGCATCAGCCATATCCTCAACAAATAAAAATTCACGCATAGGAGTTCCAGTTCCCCACAATTCGACAGGCTTATTATTATTCAGTTTAGCCTCGTGGAATTTACGAATCATTGCTGGTAAAACGTGTGAAGATTTGAGATCAAAATTATCAAAATAGCCATATAAATTCGTAGGCATTAGGCTCACATACTCTTTGTTAAATTGTTTTCTAATCGATTCGCAAACTTTAACTCCCGAGATTTTTGCTATTGCATACCATTGATTTGTAGGTTCTAAAGAATCGGTCAATAAATATTCTTCTTTCAAAGGCTGTTGAGCAAACTTAGGATATATACAAGAACTTCCTAAAAAAATAAACTTTTCAATTCCAAATTTAAAGGCACCATCAATTAAATTATTTTGAATTTGCATATTTTCCATTAAAAATCGGTATGGAAAATCATTATTAGCTAAAATTCCTCCGACTCTTGCTGCAGCATCAATAACAACTTCAGGTTTTTCTTTTTGAAAAAATTCAATCACATCTTGCTGTTTTGTTAAATCTAATTCCTTACTGGTTTTACCTATAAGATTTGTGTATCCTTTTGAAAAAAGAGCCCTCCATATAGCAGAACCAACCATTCCTCTATGACCAGCAATGTATATTTTTTTTGACTTATTTAAATTCATTTATTTTCCAATTCTATAATACTCAAAACCTTTATTCTCAATATCATATTTGATATATTGGTTACGTCCGTCAAAAATAATAGGTCTTTTTAATTGAAATTTTATCTTTTCAAAATCAGGCGAACGAAATTCTTTCCATTCAGTTAGTAATACTAATGAATCTGAATCTTCTAAAACATCATATTTAGAATTATAATACTTAATGTTTTGAAGACCCCTCAAGTAGTGCTGTTTGGCTTCATTAACTGCCTTAGGGTCGTATGCTTTTATTTTAGCTCCTCTTTTAATCAGCTCCTTTATTATGTAGATTGCTGGTGCTTCACGCATATCATCAGTTCCAGGTTTAAAAGCTAAACCCCAGATACCAAATGTATGTCCAGTAAGGTCTTCTCCGAAACGATTTATAATTTTTCTGGCGATCACTAGTTTCTGAAAATTATTTACTTCTTCTACTGCAGTTATTAACTGAGGATCATATTCATTTTCCTCGGCTATTCTTATCAGTGCTTTCACATCTTTTGGAAAACAAGAACCTCCGTAACCTATTCCAGGATATATAAAGCTATAACCAATACGTTGATCTGAACCAATTCCGATTCGAACTTGATTAACATCAGCGCCTATTTTTTCACAAATATTAGCAATTTCATTCATAAAAGATATTTTTGTAGCGAGCATTGCATTAGCTGCATACTTTGTCATTTCAGCAGAACGAATATCCATCTTTATAAACCGTTCATGAGATCTGAAAAAAGAAGAATAAAGTTCTTCCATTTTTTCGAAAGCTATCTCAGAATCTGCTCCAATCACTACACGATCAGGCTTCATAAAATCATTTATCGCAGCTCCCTCCTTCAAGAACTCTGGGTTCGAAACAACATCAAACTTCAAATCAGAATTTCTTTCATCGAGTTGTTTTTGAATTGTATTCTTTACTTTATCGGCAGTTCCAATAGGGACGGTTGATTTGTCAACCACAATTAATCTTTTTTGCATTGATTGACCTATAGATTTGGCGACATCTAAAACATATTGTAGATCTGCGGAACCATCATCTCCCATCGGAGTTCCAACAGCTATAAAAGCTATTTCAGAATTTTGTAAAGCTTTATCAATATCTGTTGTGAAAAACAGGTTATTATTATTTAAATTTCTCAAAACCATAGTTTTCAAACCAGGCTCAAAAATCGGAATAACCCCTTGATTTAATTTTTCAATCTTTCCGGAATCGATATCTACACATGTAACCATATTTCCAACCTCAGCGAAACAAGTCCCTGAGACTAATCCTACATATCCCGATCCTATAACTGTAATATTCATAGACTATAAATTTATAAAATAGTTAATAGTTTTTCGAAATCCGGTTTCTGAATCAACTACTGGACTCCAACCTAACTTTGATCTAGCTAAACTAATATCTGGCTTTCTTCTTTTTGGATCATCTTCTGGTAATTTTTTATATTTTATCTTTGAAGAAGAAGCAGTAAGTTTAATTATTTTAGCGGCTAAATCATTCATTGATATTTCTTCTGGATTCCCAAGGTTTAATGGTCCTATAAAATTACTTTGCATCATTTTTAATATTCCGTCAATCAGATCATCAATATATTGGAAGGATCTAGTTTGTAAACCATCTCCATATATAGTTATATTTTGATTTTTTAGTGCTTGTAAAATAAAATTTGAGACTACTCTTCCATCATTTTTTGACATATTAGGCCCATAGGTGTTAAAAATTCGAACAATTTTTATATCCAAGTTATGTTGTCTTCTATAATCCATAAATAAAGTTTCAGCACATCTTTTACCTTCATCATAACATGATCTTGATCCAAGAATATTTACATTTCCATTATAATTTTCATTCTGTGGGTGAATTTCAGGATCACCATACACTTCGCTTGTACTTGCTTGTAATATTTTAGCATTATTTTTTTTTGCTAAACCAAGAATATTTATTACCCCAATTGTGCACGTTTTAATAGTTTTAATTGGATTATACTGATACTGCACAGGGGAGGCTGGACAAGCTAAATTATAAATTTCATCAATATTTTCCCTAAAATAAGGTTCAATAATATCATGCTTAACAAATTCAAAATTATCATTATTTTTAAATTGTTCTATATTTTTTAAACTTCCAGTGATTAAGTTATCCAAACATATAACCCTATGATTATCGGATAAAAGTCTTCCGCATAAATGAGATCCAATAAAACCAGCTCCACCTGTGACTAATATATTTTTTTTCATTCAAAAAATTTAACTACTTTATCTATAACATAGTCCTGATTTGAATTTTCCAATTCACTGTGAATTGGTAACGATATACATTGATGGGAAAGGATTTCAGTGTTTTTCAGGATTTGATTATTACTAAATGGTTTTTGCTTATGAATTGGAATTGGATAATAAATCATTGAAGGAATTTTCCAATCACTAAGATATGTCTTTAGATTATCTCTCATACCATTTGTAATTTTCAAAGTATATTGATGATATACATGTTCAGAGTTTTTTATTACTTTAGGAATTTCTATTTCAGAAACAGACTCAAAAGCCATGTTATAATTTTTTGCCATTGATTGTCTGTTTAAATTATATTCTTCAAGATAATTTAATTTTATATTTAATATTTCTGCTTGAATAGAATCTAATCTAGAATTACAACCAATAATTTCGTGGTGATACTTAATTTTTTCTCCGTGATTTACAATCATTTTTATCTTTTCTGCTAGTTCATCATCGTTTGTAAAAATTGCACCACCATCGCCATAGCAACCTAAATTTTTTGAAGGATAAAATGATGTTGTTCCAACGTGACCTAATGTCCCTGTTCTCTTTACTTCTCCATTTGAAAAAGTATATCTACATCCGATAGCCTGTGCATTATCTTCAATAATTTTGAGCTCATATTTTTCTGCCAAATTAATTATCGATTCCATATCACATGATTGTCCGTATAAATGTACGGGAACTATTGCTTTTGTTTTATTATTTATATGTTGTTCAATTAAATCTGCTTTGGTGTTGAATGTATCTAAATCCACATCACAAAAAACAACTTTTATTCCAAGAATAGCAGCTGCTTCAGCAGTAGCAATATATGTCCAAGACGGACATATTACCTCATCCCCAGGTTTTAAATCTAATGCCATAAATGCTATTTGCAAAGCATCAGTTCCGTTTGCACAAGGAATTACATTTCTAACATTTAAATAATTTGCTAAATTTTCAGAGAAATCTTTAACTATGGGTCCATTAACAAATTTTCCTGATTCAATAGATGATATAATATTTGTGTCAATTTCGTTCTTGATTTTTGAGTACTGGCCCATTAAATCAACCATCTGAACATTAATTTTTTTCATTTACATTTTTTTACGGCTTCGCCGACGTCAGCCACAGTTATGACTAACAAAAATAATACTTATTTCTTGTCAATTAAGCCAATTTTAGCTTAATACTATATCCAATGGATTTCAAATAAATCCAAATGTTGTTATTTGAAATTCTACTTACTATTCCACTTTCGTTGTTAAATGATGACAAACTAAAATTATCACCAACTTTTATTTCCGAAAGTTTACTGTCTTTTAAATTATAATCTCCTTTTAGATATTTTTTTAAAATATCAACTTCTGATTGCCTAACTACCGCCCTTTTTCCTAACCAAAACATATACCTTATTACAATTGGACATTCAAATACCCTATTAATATCTTTTTCATCAATATTTACTAAAACCATTGAAGGTAGTACCGGAACTTGAATTCTTTTTTTACGATCACTCCAAATTCTAATTTCATTTCGGGTTGGACAATAAGCATTAATTCCAAAAGACATCAACTGTTCCTCAACTTTTTTCTCACTTCTTGGTTTTGTATGTATTACGTACCAGTTCATTTAGTTATTTTTTTATAAAGATTAATTGCATTTGAATCTAGTTTTTGATTTACAAGGAAACTTACTTCTCTTCCAATCTTCTTTTTGATTTTTGGTTTAATGCTATTCAAATAATCTTCGTTAACGTCTAGACCATTAATTATTATCTCAATATTTCCACTGTCAATTCCCCTTGCATATTCACCAGTCAAGGCAATTATATCAACATCCCCAATTCTTTCAATTACAGTTTCCACAATATCTTCTAAGCCTAGATGTTGCCGAACAATTTTTTGTAAAACATCAAACATTGGGTGTGAAGTATTCGCATTGTATATGACCCTATTATTTTCTTTTGATTTTAATAGATATCCTGCACTGGAAAGATTATTTAATTCCTTTCTTATTGAATTGGTAGATTCGTTGAATTCGTTGGCAAGACCATTTAGATATCCATTATTAGCAGCACTAATAAAGAATTTAATAAGCATCCTTAGCCTGGTTTTAGATGTAATTAATGAACCTAACATAATATTAAGTAACAAAAGTACTTATTTATAAGTAAAAAAAGTACTTAATATTTAAAAAATGTTCATTTAAAATGAAAATTAATCTGAATTACAATGTCTAATATCTGTAATTATCAGATTTATACGGGCCTTCTTTATCTACTCCAATATATTTTGACTGGACATCATCTAGTGTAGTAAGCTCTACACCTAATTTTTCAAGATGCAACTTTGCAACTTTTTCATCTAAGTGTTTAGGTAATGTATAAACCTTATTATCATATTTTGATGAATGGTTCCAAAGTTCAATTTGGGCTAAAACTTGATTAGTAAAAGAATTACTCATGACAAAACTTGGGTGACCTGTAGCGCAACCTAAATTAACTAATCTACCTTCAGCTAAAACAACAATATCATTACCGTTAACGGTGTATAAATCTACTTGAGGTTTTATTTCTTTTTTTGTATGCCCATAGTTTTTATTTAACCACGACATATCTATTTCATTATCAAAATGACCAATATTACAAACTATTGCTTTGTCCTTCATAGATTTAAAGTGAATATCTTTAACGATATCTC
>MDTC01144154.1_pt1 | contig 27091 bp, 19 predicted proteins | sample 811181 | NCBI WGS metagenome assembly MDTC01 (sample SAMN05326644, study PRJNA326480) | marine metagenome | isolation source: seawater | place: Pacific Ocean: North | collected 2011
GCTCAAGGTGGAAAACGTAGAACCTTTGGTAAAGAGGGTAATACGAAAGGTGGTGGAGCTGAGTATGGTACTGTAGATGCTAATCCTGATGGTAGATACCCTAGTAATATCATAGGTGAGGTACAACCAGAGCATCAGAAGTATTTTTATGCGCCTCGTGCCACTCGTAAGGAGAAGGGTGAGGACAATGACCACCCAACAGTTAAACCAGTATCCTTGATGGAGTATCTCATTAGAGTATATTGTCCTGAGAAGGGCTTTGTACTTGATCCATTCTGCGGGTCAGGCACCACTGGTGTTGCTGCTCTGCCTACTGAACGTAGTTTCATGGGCATTGAGAGGGAGGAGAAGTACGCACAAATAGCAGACAAGCGGTGTGCAGATGCAGAACTGCCCACTGAGGTCTTCCCTGGTGTGATACCAGGTGTATAATAAGAGGAGTTACAGGATCACTATGGCTCTACCAGTCTATTTCACAACAGATGAGAAGCATCTGATAGAAGAGTGCTTAGGATATTGTCATGTGGATGGCTTCATGGACAATGAACAGTCTGTCACATGGGACACTGTACTAAAGAAACTTACCATTCTCAGCGAGGCACCACCATGCTGCGAATGATGAAACTATTGTTTGTAATTTCAGGAGTTTGGTTCTTACACTGGTTATGTCTCATTCCATTTGCTACTCAGGCCATCATCAACAGAGGCGCATCACAAATGCCTTCATTGACTGGTATGTACCAAAACATATCGGTCAACGGTATAAATTGGACTTCAATATTATAACCAAGGGTTGTAAGAAGGAGGACATTTATGGTGAGATGGGAGTGCTGGACGAATTGTATCGTCCTCGCTTCTTTGAAATAGTAATACACTCTGGTTTATCTAAGTGGGACTATCTTGTGACACTTGCTCATGAGATGGTACACGTAAGGCAGAGAGTATTACGTGAGTATGTCACCAAATATGATAAGAACTACTGGTTGAGGCAGCGTGTACGCTCGTCAGTCAAGTATGATGATGAGCCTTGGGAGATAGACGCACGCAGATGGGAGCGTTACTTGGCTATCAGATCAATAGAAGAAGGGGTAGTCAGTGGAGTGACACCTGAATAAGTGTCCACAATAGCATGTATCCTCGTTGGTTTGCCCTTATAATAGGGACATCAACGAGGTTTTTTAATGCAACTCCGTCCACATCAGGTTAGAACAATCAGAAGATTGAGAGCCAGTACATGTGGGACAGTGTATATTCCCACTGGTGGTGGCAAGACTCGCTGTATGATTGAAGATTTAAAGACCAGACTAGATGGTAAGAGTGATAAGATCACTGTTGTAGTAGCACCACGCATCATGCTAGCTCTACAACTCGCATCTGAGTTTGATTCTGCTCTAACTGACACACAATATACTATTGGTCACGTCCACAGTGGTGAGACTGATGACTGGTGCTCAACAGATAAGGATGAGATCAGATCATTCTTACAGGGTGCTATCAACTTTGGCAACAATCCTATACTATTCTGTACATATCATTCACTCCATAAGGTATTGGAGGCAGGTATAGTATGTGATCACATATACTTTGATGAAGCACACAATAGCACTCAGCGTAACTTCTTTCCAACTGTAGCATCCATTAGGAGTGAAGTGAAGTTCTTCTTCACTGCTACACCTAAGAATAGTTCTAAGCACGCACGTGGTATGAACAATGAGGATGTATATGGACAGAATATTATTACTGTTCAAGCACAAGAACTATTAGAATGCGGTGCTATCATCCCACCAACAGTTCAAGTACACTCCATTGAGACAGTACGTACAAAGAAAGAGATGGCTGACATCGATGCTGATACTATTATACGTGTAGTTGATAAGGGTAACGCAGAGAAAGTATTAGTAGCAGCACCATCAGCACGTATTATTAATAGAATGATAGCACATACTGATCTATTCATGAACTTGAAAGCTCGTGGATACACAGTATTACGCATCACATCTAAGCATGGAGCATTTGTTGATGCTAAGAAGGTGAATCGTAAGCAATTCTTCACCATATTAAATGAGATGGGCTCAGATGAGAATGCTAAATTCATCCTCTTCCACTATTCTATACTCTCTGAGGGTATCAATGTTGCGGGATTGACCAATGTTATCTTACTACGTAACCTTGGTGTTGTAGAAATGGCGCAAACAATTGGTCGTGTAATCAGACTAGATAGTGATGATGCGCGTGGTATTAGTAGTGGCACACTCAAGCCAACATCATACGCAAACTATCGTAAACCAACAGGATATGTATCTGTACCAGTCTATACTAATCACAACAAGAATACTGCTAAAAGAGTACAGTCTACAGTCAATACTATCTTCAATGAAGGTAAACCTGCTACAAGTTGGATATAATACCTTACAGGCGATTCTAGAGGGCATACAAGATGATTGAAAACATGTTCACCATACCCATTGTCAAGTATAGTTTGACTGACTGGGCAACTAAGAAGAAAAGGTTTCTTGATCTCTTAGATAAACAGACATTGACAATGGGTGAGGAGTCAGTCCTATCAGACTATGGTGATGCTTATACTCTCACTGCGGAGCATGAGATGGGATTATACGCCACTCCCAAGTATTTGAGCACTGTACGCGATATTTTACGTGATGAGATGGATATGTTTGCCCATGACTTACAGGCAAAGCCCGTAATAGTACGTGCATGGTTCGAGAGAGCATACAAGAAGATGCATCATCCACCCCATACACATGGTCATGGAGGATGGAGCGCAGTATTATACATTGAGTATGACCCTAAGGTACATACTAGCACAGTATTTGTGAGCCCATTCAACCATTTCGTCACTGGTATGCAATTGAATTACATGCCTGAGGCAGTAGAGGGAGATCTTATTCTATTTCCTAGTTTCGTACTCCACTATACACAGTTGAACGAGAGTGATGTGCGGAGGACAGTCGCTTCATTCAATATGACAGTGGATATGGACAATGTACCATTGGCATGGTTACAGGAGGACAATCTAGGTGACAGTCATCAAACTGTCCAGAAGCCCTTGTCAGGGTGGCATAAATGATCTATAATAACAGAGTACCAAGCACAAACGCTTAAATGGCAAACCTCGTAACTCCAACTGTTCATCCAAGCTTCGTATTCTACGCATTTAGATCATGTGCTAATGGCAATGACCTATTACAGCGTATCGATGACTTAATCTTAGACAATATCTACGTAGGTCGCTAACAAGACGATCACCATTGCTAATGTACAAACCAAAATCAGGTGACTATATTCAGGTAGATGGTGAGAAGGGTGTCGTTAATTTCATCGGCACCCACTATTTCACATTAACGACGCATGAATGGGAGAACAAAGAAACACTACATGGTGTATCTCAAACTAATGTTCTCATTTATCGTCACCTTTGGCCCTCAATCACTCTCATCAAGCCCCATGTGGATTCCAATGAACACAACTCAGATCAAAGCATGTGATCAAGACGTTAACATCGTCACCCAGAAGAAGAGAAGAGGAGTATATTGGAGTTATGAACATTTGAATCAGTTCTATGGACCATTCAGGTCTAGTGAACAAGCAATAGCAGACGCACGTACGTATAGTAGGTATGGCACTACAAATAAGAAACTCATTCCATCAACCTGAAGAGGTAGATAAGAGACTGCTAGCTATTGATCACTTTAAGAGTACAATACTAGCAGAGTTCTTACCTAAGGTATTGGAGTTTAAAGATTTCTCCAATTATCAGAATGAACACATCAAAGACAATGGTAAGGGTTATCCCATACTAGAAGAAGAGTATGTTAACGCATCCAATGGTAACAATGGATGGGCAATAGCACCATTATACTATAACAATAAGCCTTACATGCGTAATGCTATGTACATGCCTAAGACATGTAAATTGTTAAAGTGGATGGATCATACTTCCTATGCAGGTATAACAGCATTGAATCCTGGATTCGGATTAGACTGGCATTATGATGATGACCCTAATCCTGATACATTACAGATAAGATGCTTCTATACACTAGAGACATGCGGAGGAGCATATATTGAGGTCCAGGAGACTGAGAAGCGTGTTGTACGCAAGCATTTCAAGGACGGAGAGTACATGTTATTTCATAGTAGGAAGAAGCATAGGGTATGGAATGAAGGTATTGTACCAAGGTATAGTCTTGTAATTGATGTTTATTTGTAAATGTTAATATAAATGGGGTAGTGTAGGATAGTATCCTTAGAATGATTCTCAATAAGAGGATGGAATGTTGAAGAATGTCAGAAAATGTACGGAGTTGTATGGGTCTAAGCCTGCGGCGTACCAAATGTCAAGCGACCTTGTGAAACTTTACAAACTGTCCACTTTTCCCCCATTTGGTCGAAAAATCTCTTATAATTAGAAATGTACAGCACAGGAACTTTCTAATGCCTCGCGCAAAAGCCACAGGAACGGCAAAAAGTGCCACAAAACCCAAAACTGTGAGAAAACGCCAAAAGAAGGTGAAAGATGTAATTTATGACACATCTGCACAGTCTGGTGCAATAGATCAAGTTGAGATAAAGGACCAGAAAGTATTAATTACTTTCCAAGGTAGGGACACTCAGTATACATTTAACTGTAGTATTCTACCAGAATTTGTTAATAATGTAGAAAAGTTTGTGAGTGAGGAACATCTTTCACTTGGCAAATATTACAACCAATTAGTGAAAGACGGTCAGTTAACTCAAGTTTGAAGATAATGGCGAAAACCTGGAATAATCGTGGAAAGTCTAACAAACGTGGACATTCTCAGAAAAAGAGAGAATATCAACAATTGGAAGATTTGAGGGACCAAGGATTACTTAGAGAGATAAGTAATCAGAAAAGAATACAAATAGACAAAGATTTAGACTTTAAAGACACCATCTTTGACGATTAGCATTCATGGACTATCACTCAGTTGTACAAGATTATCACAAAGGTGCACTTTCACCTTCAGAATGCGTCCGATTGATGCAATTCTTACTCGACACAGATTGTATTAACGAGTTTCCAGAATTACTGGAGGTTAGTGAATACTACGTGTTGGAGGGTTTGTGTTATCAAATCGGTTACATTGTAGACTAAATGTAAACAAATAGTGGACAATGTATCAACTGACCGAGGTCAGCTGCCTTGCCTATCAAGTATAGAGCTCAGAGGGGAAAAATCCAGCTGCCCGTGGTCAGTTGTCAAACTGGCACAAGTTTTGTTGTGGGGTGCTGCTCAGGGACTATAATTAGAACATGAGAAATTTACAACTCACCGAATCTGAAGAAACCGTCCTCGTCGCGATGGCGTGTTTCTTCCAAGACCTCGGATCACCTGACGAGTTCGATCAGGATGCATACGATTCTCTTTTTGAGAAAATCACTGACCCCTCACCCTTCGATTATTCATGAGCACATTGCACCACGAGTCAATTCTTGAAACCATTTATGAGGATGTGATCGAGGAGGCGACGGACACAGGCAACATTCACATGATGTCCGTAATGGACATTCAAGCGGAGGTCATCCGAAGATTTCAAGACCTCGCCCAGTAACTTCAAACCGTCCCTAGGGACGGTTTTTTTATTGTCCCCAGGCGGCTGGAATTTTCAAGGTGCAATGAAAAGACCCCTCGCGGGGTCTCTTGGAGCTATGCCGCTGAGGTGCATAGTTGGGTTATTTGCTCTTGGGGGATCTCCTTGACATCAAGTTGTAAATGGTCAGCGTGAGCAAAATACTGATTGATGTGCTTGGAGGTCGTCCGAGAGTAATAGGTCGAAGTCTTGAAGTGTCCGAGATCTCGACTGTATCCTGCAACGGGTGTCTCGTAAGAGAAGAAAATTGTTGACCCGTCGTTGAGTGAGAGTTCAGTCTTGTTAGATCCGAGTTGTCTTAGAATCATTTAAATGTTCCTTTGGTTGACTTCTTAAGTATAGGACCAAACGGACCGTGCAGGTGTAAAAATGGACACTTTGCCAACTGTCCTCAGCCAGCTGCTTTTTTTAGACCAAGAAAAAAGCACCCTTTCGGGTGCTCTTGCTTATCCTACCTTTGTATATGATCGGATGTTGGAAGGGGTTTTGATTTGTCCTATGAGTGGTAGGAGTTCTTTCACAAATGCTTCAAGGTAGAACACAGGAAGCAGGATTAGAGAGAGACCGTCACGAGGATAATCTTTTAATGACTTGAGTTCAATCTTGGCATATGCTTTCTTGACTGAGGGTGCATCTGGTGTGATTACGACAGGCAAGGGAGTTGCAGAAGTTGGATTGACTTTGGTCGGTGCTGCTTTACGAGTACGTTTTGCAGCGGTGCTTGCTTTACGTGCTCTTGGTTTTCTTGCTGGTTTAGCAGGTGACTTGAGAGCAGGTGTTGCAGTTGGCATGCAGGTAATAATGCATTTGACTCTTTCATTCTACAAGCAAGGGGTTGACAAATGGATCAATCGTTACACGTGTTAACAAAAAAGTCCACTAATATAAGTGTCACAACCAGGCAGCCACCAGGGGTGGCTATGTCCTATATTAAGAAAGTCAATCGAACACGTTCAATGCGAGTCAACCCATTTCTACCAGCACGCCCACATTTCACACCAGCTGAGAAATACTACATCAGGAAGGCGACGACCTACGTTGACAATGCATGGCTTTTCTTTTCTCAGATCGAAGACGACTTTCGACTCCTACACATGCCAATGAAATAAGTGGCACAGCACCCCTTTTCAGGGGTGCTTTTTTCTGTATAATAAGAGAGTACTTCAATGAATCACTTTTGCAAACTCATCAAATCACCCTCGGCATGAACATTCCAAACGAGGGCAAGATCACAAACCAGATGTGGTCCGATTTCATAAACTCCTTTCTATTCACACTCCAATTTGCAACCATCACGGATGCAGTCGGAATTTTCAAAGGAGAGATGGAGCAAAGCAAAATCATCAGCATTACGATTGATGAAAGGACAACGGGGTCTGACCGAATGATCGAAAATCTTCTTTCAGTCGGCGACGCGTACAAAAAGCAATTCCGTCAGGAATGCATCTTGTACTCTATGACAAAGATTGATGAATTAGTCTTCAGATAGGACAGTTCACAAGGGGGCACAATGATGCCCCCCTTTCTATTAACCCCCCCTTATAATAGATTCATGTCACACAGCATTTTCAATCCCATGATTTCAGGCGACGGTTTTCTATGCTCTCCTAATATGGAGGACTTCTGCAAACGAATGGTTGCACAAGAGTTAGCACAAGAGACCATCAATCAAGAAATCAGGAATGGACTAAGACCTGCACCCTCATGGGGACAGTCTACACACTGGTATATAAGCGATAGACATTAGTCCGTCATCGCTTATAATACTATTATACAAACGAATTCCAACATGCGAATCGCTCTTGCACTCATCATCATCATAGCAGGTGTGGGTATTGGTTCTAACCTCATTAAGCAGGTAGAACAAATGACAGAATCCAGGAATGGACAATTATGTCAGGTTGACCCATCATACTGCAATGAATAATATGAATGAAAGCATCTATGACCAATTGGTCAACCCATCACCCGTAGTTTCTTACTATTTCCTATCATGGCAACAAGCACCTGCATCCGCTATTGGACAAACCAAGAACCAAGACGGGCAAAGCTCATGCACCTCTCAACATTCAAACATGCAGAGGACATGATTGATGATCTTATTAGACTTGGGTGGCGTGCTGAGATAGCACCACCGCATATTTGAAAATCACACTAGGGGGCGTTCGCGCCCCCGCCCCCCCTAGCTAAAAGCGACTTACTACCCTAACCTACAAAAGTGGGTACGTGCGGGAGTGATATATAAAAATAAAATTTTTCCCAGGAAATTTTCCCCAGATACAAAAAATGCCTGTATACAGAGACTATGAGATTCGGATAAACTTCAACGAGCTCGTAGAAAAAAGAATACCTGTGTGTAATGCCCTACACCCAGATCACTGCCTCACAGAGGATCAGGTAGATCACATAGCTCACGCTTGCCGCTCTCAGGTAAAGCTTGATTCAATATATCAGCAGGTTGATCAGTTGATTCGAGATTACTGCGAAGAAGCAGGTATCGAGTCCCTCGGAGGAGACTCCCAGAATGAGTAAAATAGATACACAGGGGATGGGTGCTCCGATGACACCCGAAGATCTTGCTAAATGGAAAGCAGCAGGAGGTAAAAGTAGAGAATACGTACCTGCTACTATAAAACCTCGGAGACTTTTTACAGAGACTTACTGTAAGGAGATGTCAATACTAATCAACGAGGTACTTGACGCAAGGGAAGGTAAGATGAATTACACATCTTATTTCGATACAGAACAATTCAAGCATCCTGTAACAGAGGATGAACCACCTTACAGTAGACCTATCACTCACGATTTAGAATGAGAATTGGAGTTATGTGTTCTGGCAACGGAACTAATTTCGAGAACATCGTCAACGAGTGCCCTGAGCATGAAGTTGTGATGATGATCTATAATAAGAAAGACTGCGGTGCTATGCATAGAGCACAGAGACTCGGTATATCTCATTGTAGGTTAAAGAGTAAGCAAGTAGATGATATAATAACACTCTTCAAAGTATACAGAGTAGACTTAATAGTACTTGCAGGGTGGATGAGGGTCTTACCCAAGAAGTTTATTAAAGCTTTTCCTAACAAGATCATCAATATACACCCTAGTCTCTTACCAAAGTACAAGGGACTTCATGCTATAGAGCAAGCATTCAGTTCTAATGACAAGTATACTGGTTGTACAGTTCATTATGTCAACGAAGAACTTGACGGTGGTGAAATATTAGACCAGACACGTGTCCTGATATGTCCAGAAGATACCCTAGATACATTAACGTATAGAATACAGCAAGCAGAACACCGATTATTACCTCAGGTTATTAAGCAAATCTGTAAAAATGATGAACATGTGTTGAGTTTAACATAATTCATGCTATAATTAGTACTACAGTAGCAAAGAACCATGATCAATCTCGACGAAAAGTATCACAATTACCTCGGAGGAGGCAAAACCTTCAAAATTGATGGTGTGAATGAACCTTTGAGAGGTTATGGTTATCATTGTGATGGTTCAGATATCAAAGGATACTACGTAACCACCACAAATTACAAATTATTCTACAATTTGAACGAACAGTTCATTAAAATGGAGGCACTCTGTGGAGAATCCTGAGGTTATGTCACTTCTACTTGGCTTAAAGAGTCAGGTAGAAGCACTTGAAGGGCGTTTGAACTCAATGGAGCTTCTCTTGAAGCGTCCAGGTCATGATGACTATGAGAAATTAGTCGATATTGTACTCGAACATGACAAAGATCTTCATGATCCTGTCTATTTGCATGACATGCAAGACAAGTACTTTGAATGTGTGAGCGCATGTGACCCTAATGCTCAGGAAGATTCTTGCGAGACAGTGTGTAAACCAATTTTAGAGGCTCATGAATAGTCATTATCATATCTACTGGGAAAATAGACCCCTTTTTAAGAACTTAGACCAAGAAGAATTCGATTATATTTGGGAAAGACTCATGTGGTGTTACTCAGATGAGCTTACATTCATGAAATTCGATGAGAAAAGTGTTGAAAGCAAAGAATTACAAGACGCAAGTTATTAAATCAAGAAAAAATCGCGAAAAATCGCGTCGTGACGCTCTAAATATTTCAAATTGTAGGGCGAAAATCCTATGGAAGAATCTTTTCTCGCTTTAGAAGGCGACTTTACCGTAAGAACGGGTCAAACCCTCTCTGAGTATCATAAAATATCCGAAATTCCCGAAAAGTTTGATCATCTGATCAAGTTTTTACCAAATATTCCCGCTAGTCCTCATTCCGAAGATGATCACGAGCACATGGGAAACTTTACTGACTACATACATATGCTACAAGCACGTGAACAGAAGTAAATTACCTTGGCCACGCTAAACAAAACTGAATTAGCTGAAAAAACCCGCCCAGATTTTACTGTTAACGACAGTGTAACGGCAAATCCTGATACTGATGAGACAATAACCAATGTTACTGCCACAGTTTCACCTTCTGAGCCCAATTTAGTCATTACTCCAGGCACAAATACTGTAACAATAACGGGAACTATCATAGACCCGTTCGTTGATACCTTCACATACGTAGAACCAGGGCTAACAAACCTTAATTCTACACCTACAGAGGTCGTTTCCACGGCGAACATGCCCCAAGATAAGGTCATGTACGACTTGGATCAAGATATGACCTCTTTTGTTTTGCGTACTTTTACTGTTGTAGTAACATTTGACACTCTTGGTGGATCTCCATCAACATATACAGAGGATGTTACATTAAAGATATATAATTCATGGGAGGGCATTCGGTCCTTCGTTGATAACTACGACTTCCCAGATTAATGCCAGCAGTAACAAGAATAGGGGACGCAGACGTATCGCATTGTTCAGGAATGGTGCGAGCACAAGGCTCTGGTAACGTCTTCTGTAACAACATACCTATCTCTCGTCAGGGAGATAATAACACAGGGCACCTATTACCTGGGACTCCATGTCCTAGTCATGCGGCTCCTATATCAACAGGGAGTACAACCGTATTCATTAATGGCAAAGGATGTGGTAGAGTAGGAGACGCAACATGTACCTCTGTAGCAGAGGGATCACCAAACGTATTTGCAGGATAGATTATGGCAAAAATGAAAAAGTCACAATGGTTAAGTGAGGGAAATATAGAGACTATTCCTAAGAAGACAAGTCAAGGAAGGTCGAAAATGACAAAGTACTCAGCATCGAGCAGGAACCATGCCAAAAAAAGATACAGAGGGCAAGGCAAATAGAATAATCAACGGAATGAGGAACCATAATGTTCCCGTGGATATGTCTGATGACTTCCATGAGAACGGATGGGAAGGATGTAAGTACCTCATTACAGACCCCAGAAGCGATGTCCTAATGAGGAACTCGAAAAAAGTGTCTAAATAGATTGAGGTCGATACATTAGTAAATGGCAAAGGGTGCACTTACAAGTCGTGCCTTTAAAGATTTTGACTTAACCTTCCGTCGAAATCCGATAACCAACGACGTTAATACCTTAAAGAACGAAGAAGCAATCAAAGAGTCTGTAAAGAACATTGTTCGATACAACTTTTATGAGAAGCCTTTTCTGCCGAATTATGGTGGCAACGTAACTGGTGCCCTATTTGACTTATTTGATGTTGGCGAGTCAACGCTGATCGAAACTCAGATCAAAGATTGTATAAACACGTATGAACCCCGTGTAGTTTGCTATAGGGTTATTACTGAGTTTGTAGAACGCGACAATGACTTACAAATTGAGATTTATTACCTGATTACAGGTCTTCCTAATGTTATAGATCACCTGGAAGTAATACTGAAGCGGTAAATGGCTCTAACACAAGTCAATTCGTTAGAATTTAACGAAATTAAGGCACAATTAAAATCGTATTTGAGGAGTCAGAGTGAATTCTCTGACTATGACTTCGAGGGATCTTCCTTATCGATACTTTTAGACGTATTAGCGTATAATTCTTACTATTCTTCTGTAAATGCGAACCTGTTAGTCAACGAGAACTTCCTTGACACCGCAGTTTTGCGTGAAAACGTAGTAAAGCTCTCGAAACTAATTGGTTACACTCCTAGAAGTGCTAGAAGTGCCCGTGCGAACTTCACTGTAGTGGTTCAAACCGTTTATGGAAGCGGTGCGAACGGTAGAGGGTACCCAGAAAGTGTCCAAATCAACAAAGGTGTATTCGCTTCCTTCACTGGAGAGAACAATTCCAATTACATCTTCTCCATACCCAAAGATTTAATCGTATCTGTCAACACACTAGATGGTAAAGCAACCTTTACTGGTGTGGTGTCTTATGAAGGTGTGTTCATAACTGACACCTTCGTTAAGAGTACTTCAGATAGACAAAGATTCATATTAGCTAACAATGGTGCGGATACTTCTTCTATGACAGTGGAAGTAACACGTGGCACATTGACTGATGCTTACCTAGAGGCGACTGATATTACTGCTCTCGATGGTACAAGTAAAATATTCTTCCTAGAGGAGTCAGAGACCAAAAGATCAGAGCTTATCTTTGGTGATGGCATCCTGGGAGACGAACTATTGAATGGAGATGTTATTGAGGCTACCTATACAACCTCTTCAGGTGCCGCTCCTAACGGTTTGACTGGATTTAGCTTTGCTGGTACAGTTAAGAACTCTCAGAACGATCCTATAACCTCTGGAATCACTTTAACACTAGATTCCGCTCCTGATGGGGGTGCTGATGCTGAAGGTATCGACTCAATTAAGTATTCTGCTCCAAAATTCTACTCTTCTTTCGGAAGGGCGGTAACTACTAAGGATTATGAAGCTATAATTCCTCAGATTTACCCAAACGTCCAATCCATCGTTGCTTTTGGTGGAGAAGAAGCAGATCCTCCTGAATATGGCAAAGTGATGGTTGTCATTAAGCCTAAAAACGCAGACAAACTATCAATTTCGGAAAAAGACGCGGTTCAGAAGAAGATTCGCTCATATTCCGTTGGTGCCGTAGAACCGAAGATCATGGATCCTTCAGTTCTGTATATTGACCTTACTTCTTTCGTATATTTCAACCCAAATGCGAGTAGAAGATCCCAGGACGATATTAAACAGATTATTTACCGAACATTAGAGAATTTAAACAGTTCTGCTGAATTTAACAAGTTTGGCGGTAAGTTCAAATACTCCAAAGTTCAGAAAATCATTGATGACGCTGAACCAGCGATCACCTCAAACATTACAAGAGTTAGAATGCGGAAAAACGTCATAGTGACGTTAAATCAGCGTTTCAACTACAAGATATGTTTTGGTAACCGTATTAATGCTCAATTAGAAACTCCAACGTTTGAAACGAACGGATTTAAGAGAGCTGACGGTGGAAATCAGATTTATTACTTGAATGACGACGGTTTAGGTACTGTACGTTTATTCTATGTGAACGCAGACGGTTCTAAGCAGTATATCGGTGGTAACTGGGGTACAGTTGACTATGCCAATGGTAAAGTCACTATTAATGACCTTATTATTGATGAGGTAGTTAATTCAACGGATAACCTTATTCAGTTCTCAGTTGTACCAGAATCCAATGACCTAGTTTCTCTCCGAGAAACCTATTTGACATTGGGCATAGATAACTTGGTTGTTAATGTTATTGATGATGAAATTTCCAGTGGTAGCAATACATCTGGAACAGGTATAATCCCAGAATCTAGTTATAGTTAATCCATGCCAATAGAGCAGTCTTCGTGGAAGGTAGCTTCGTGGGTCACTCCCTCAACGCAGGTAACAGTTGACCCGATTGATGCTTCCGTATCACCAGAAAGTAGATCCAAGATCTCTGATAGAGTTGAGGAACAAATCCCTCAGTTCATTAGGGATGATTATGGTGACTTTGTAACTTTTTTAAAGTATTACTATAAGGGATTAGAACTTAAGGGTAATCCTGTAGACATCATACAGAACATAGATGAATATTATAACATAGACAAGCTGAATGACCTCATAGAGAAGACTACAGCGTCCTCTGGGGTTGATTCTACTACTACAGTTATTGACGTTTCAAATACTAGGGATTTTCCTAAGGAAGGACTAATCCAGATTGATGAAGAGATCATATATTACAAGGATAAGAGTCAAACACAGTTTAAAGAGTGTACAAGGGGTTTCCATGCTACTACTAAGGTAGGTAGCCTCGGAGAATACACTTTTGCTTCATCTACATCAGCTACTCACACTTTTGGTGCGGATGTAATTAACTTAAACAATCTATTACCTCTATTTTTACTTCAGAGGTTTAGAGATCAGTTTGCTGAGTCATTCCCAAGCAAATTTGATGAAGGTATTAAGCAATCTTCAGTTACTAAGCGTCTTAAGGACTTCTATGCCTCTAAGGGCACATCAAGGTCATTCAAATACTTGATGAGAGTGCTATTTGGCGTAGAGTCAACTATTGCTTACCCTAAAGACAGAATATTCAAACCATCGGATGCCTTCTACACTGTTAGAGAGGTTATTCGTGCTACAGCGATTGAAGGTAACCCAGTAGAGCTAACTGGAGAGGTTTTATACCAAGCAGACGACCCAAATGACGTTGCTGTCAATGCTGCGCGAATTTATGTAAAATCCGTAGTTGAAGTTTTCACCGAAGACGGAAAAATCTACGAATTAGACGTAGATACGGAAAATGGTGCTGGAGAATTCACTACTCCGTACAAAACCATCCTCGCTGAAGATTTAAGCAATAATTTAACAGATCAGGTTGTTACTGTTGACTCTACACTCGGTTGGCCAGAGAAAAACGGTAGTGTTCGGATTAATAAGGAAATAATCAACTATACCGAGAAGACGGTAACTCAATTCCTCGGTTGTACTCGTGCTAGAGACAATACAACTGTAAATAACCACATTGCGGGTTCTGAGGTCACTTCATCCTTTGAAATTTACGGATATTCCAATAACGACCAATCTAAGATCACCTTAAAGGTCTATGGAGGTACTAGAGGTGTATCTTTGGAATCTGGCGGTAAATATTACCTTCAAGACTCAAAAGTCACTACTCCTGCTGCTCCAGGCTTCGATTCACTCGAACCTATCTGGGCTTCCTTCGTTTACAACGTTAAAAAGCTCTTAAACGGCACAACACTGAATTTAGCGACTCCAGACAACACTGGAGCGGTTGTAGCGACTATTACGACCGATCAGAATCACGGATTGAAGCGTGATGACACTATTCGCATTTTAAACGCTCCAGAAGACGTATATAACGATCAATTCACCGTTTTGGGTGTTGGAAGCTTTACGACCTTCGATATTAAGGTTCCATCAACTCCAATCGCAGGAATTAGTCAAAATTTCCTAATTACGCGAGAATTCGCAAAAGCGACTTCTACAGATACGTCAATTCGCACAAATCTCGAAAATACGCCATCTGACGTTCAAAATCTTTATAAATCCGCAGATCACGCAATTATTGCTTCTGCTGGAGTTCCTGGGCACGAAGTTGGTCCATTTGGCGCAGATGACCTTGATCCTGGCGATCAACGCTATTTGAAGCGACTTCCACTTACTACAGTTACAAAATCGACTAAAACGACAACTCCAGTCGGTCAAGTTGGAATGGGAGTGAATGGAGTTCCATTTTTCTCATATAAGTCACAAGAAACGAAATTATACGGTGGAGTTAAGGGAATTTCGATATTAACTGCTGGAGACGGTTATGATATCACTAATCCACCAATAGTAGAGTTTGAAACCCTTTGGAAGAAGGATACCGCGTATTTCCTCAATCAAAGAATTAGGAACAGTGCTGGTAACCGTTATAAGAACTTAGGAAGCGGTAAGAGCGCAGAATTGGGTACAGAACCCACTCACCTCGATTCGTCGCTTGTACAGGACGGTGGATGCCTCTGGCAGTTTGAAGGCGAATCTGCGGAAGCAACTGTTGGTGTATCTGGTAGATTGTATGCTGTTAACGTAATACAGCAAGGAAGTGGATATATTGAAGCTCCTACCGTTGCTGTGTCTGGTGGAACCCCTGAGACAGAAGCTTCTGCTACAGCGACTATAACCAACGGAAAAGTCACTGCTATTTCTGTAAGTGCTTCTGGTGTTGGATATGACTCTGTACCTACTGTTACCATCACAGGTGGTGGTGGACAAGGTGCTACTGCTGAGGCAGTCGTCAGAGGCGGTCTAGAGACGATTACAGTGACTTCTGGTAAAGAAGGATCTAATTATAGTGAAAGACCTAATGTGACCCTTATATCGGGTTCTGGTGCTGTTGCGTATCCATCTATCGTTAATGGTAAGATTGTTTCCATTATCCTAACTTATGGTGGTGGTAACTACTATGGTCCTCCTGACGTTGTTATTGAAGGTGATGGAGTCGGTGCTGTTGCTTTTGCGACCATTGATGGAAATACTAGGCAAGTTACGAGTATTAGTATAACTAACGGCGGTATCGGGTATACTGCTGGTAAAACATTCGTATATGTCGTATATCCAGGATCTGGCGCGACTTTCCAAGTTCAGCTTCCAGAATTGAGTATAAACCTTGCTGCTACTCCAGACGAGCTCAGCAAACCATTATTTGCCGCACCGAAGGTAGCAGACCTTCATAATGGTGTATCCGTCAGAGGTGCCAATAATGGCATATATGGTGGAGAATATGGATATTTGTATAATCCAAAGAAACTGCGCTTCCTATTGGGAGATAATGTCAGTGATGTCAATAATTCCGAATTAAACCCAACTGGACACTCTCCTATCATTGGATGGGCGTTTGATGGTCATCCTATCTACGGTCCTTACGGATATGCTGATAGAGAGAATAAAAACCCATATAATCAGTTAAAACAGATGATCAGCTCTTATAGAGTTAGATCTAGTCGAGATGCGCTGATTACAGGTCTAACCGACGAAATGGGAACCTATATTGAAGATTATGAGTATGTTGAAGGATTAGGTGATCTAGACAAGTATAATGGTCGTTTCTGCGTAACTCCCGATTTTCCACTTGGTGTATACGCTTATTTCTGTACATTAGATGGTACAACAGGTAATCCCAAATTCCCTTACTTTGTTGGACCTGAGTTCTATTCTCAGGCAGATGAAATTAACTGGAAGGGTAATGGTATTCAGAAGAACTTTACTGAAGATGCTGTAAGATATAAAGACCCATACATCTATACTGACACTTCTATCGTTAGAAGGAAGGATCTTGGCGATCCTGTTGACTATGTTCTTGCTTTAGAGGACGCTACTACTCCTATTGTATTAGAAACTGATGATAGTGGTATATTCATTGGATTCGTTGATATTGGAATTGGATATTATGACTACTTCCCAACTGTACGTGGTGGAGCAGTAGATTCATTATATGTTTCTGCTACCAACAGGTATTTCAGTGCGGGATTGGATCAGTACCTTATAGAAGGTCCAGGATTCAGGTATAAAGTTAATGATAGACTGGTATTTGATGAAACAGGTACTGGTGGATCAGGTATATCTGCTAGAGTCTCTCTTATTGCTGGTGAAACCAGTAACACATTGACTTATGCGGTTGATAGTACCACTGATGCTATTACAGCAGAGCTTACAACAGCAAGTGCTCATTATGTCAAGATAGATGACGCGATAGACATCACAATTGGTGATAATGAAATTACGAGAGAGATAGATGTAAAGATCATTGGAGACAAGTACCACTTTAAGTATTTTGATCTTAGCAATTTTTATATCAGTTCTAGGGGTAGGATTCAGCAGGCTAATCTTACTATTACTGGAGGAACCACCTACACTAACGGAACCTATAATAATATACCGTTAAGTGGTGGAACTGGTAAGAATGCTTCTGCTAATATCACTGTAAGTGGAAATGCTGTAACTTCTGTTGCTATTGTCAATTATGGTAAGGATTATAGTGATGATGATGTATTAACTGCTGCTACTTCTCAAATTGGTGGAACTGGTAGTGGGTTTGAAGTCAATATAGGAAATGTTGAAAAAACAGGTGGAATATCACAGGATGACTGGAATATATTCGCTGGTAGTGGATATACCCCTGGAACATATACCAGAGTGCCACTTAAGAACGCTAGTGCCTCTTCAGGAGAAGATGCTGAGTTTACTATCGTAGTTGGTTCTGGTGGAGATGTAGAATCATGTACAGTTACTAAGGTAGGTAGTGGATATCTTGTTGGTGAGCAATTAGATCCAACAGATTCTGATATTGGTGGTGGTAGTGGATTCTATGTCACACCTACTAAGGTTATTCAAGAATTTACTGGTAGAGGTACCAAAGCTCATCAACTTGAGATAGGTCATGAGGTAGTAATCACAGGAACTAACCCTGCTGATTATGACGGTACTCATACAATAACAGGAATCAGCACTGGAAGGAAATTCCAGTTCAACAAGGCAGTTGGTATCATTACAGATACTGCTATTCCTACTAATTGCGTTGTATACGTTAAAGAAGCAAAGTTGAACATGATCAATGGTCATCTTTATAAGTTTATTACCAATGATAGTTCCAACTTAGATAGAAGATTAGAATTTACATTTGATAAAGAGAATACTAACGTATTCACCTATAAGAACGTAGTAGACTTCTCTAATGACCCTGTAACTGGTCAGCAGGAGTCTATTACCATATCACTTATTGATGTACCAGGTACATTGTTCTATTTTGATATTAATGGCAATCTAACAGGTAGTTACTTTAGTGTAATCAATGATCCATACTTAGGTTCTAACACAGTTACTGCTGTTGGCTCTGATACTACATTAACCTTCAATTTAGCCAGAGAACCAGAGTCTGCCTATAGTACAACTAACAAACTGGCATACTCTACTAACTCAATATTCCCTTCTGGTGGTATATCCAAGATTAACATCGGTGACCCAGGTAGAAACTACTCTACTATTCCCAAGTTTACTGGTATAGAACGTGCTGGTGGCGGTGCTATGGCATATGCCACTATTTCTGGTGAAGTAGAAGACGTATCTGTTCTTGATGCTGGAATTGGATATAATGGCAGTCAGCCTCCAGCAGTTGTCTGTTCGATGCCTGATTATGTCGATCTAACTGTTGAACAAGTATTTGGAACGTTCGTTAAGGGTGACGTTGTTGTTTCTAAGCCCACATTGGATACTGACTGCGCTCGTGGTAAGGTAATCTGGTGGGATCCTAATACATCTATCGTCAGATTAGAGCCATTACGCAACAACCTCACTGGTGCTGCTAATAGAGGCTTTATCATGTTCACTACTGGTGCTACTGCTACTAATAAGATCTATGTTGGATCTAACCAAGCAGTCATCAACAATGTTGGTGGAACACAAGCAGCAATTGCTGCTGTTGTACCTAGCAGTGGTCCTGATATTGGTACCATTACCAATATGGCAGTTAATAATGGTGGTAGCAACTATAGAACTGCTCCAACTGTTTATATTGATGATCCTTACTATGGTGGTGTATTAACACTAAGCATTAATAGTCAGAATACCTCTGCCAACTTTACAGCTGGTACATATACTGTTTCTCAGGAGTCAGTAGCACCTACTGGTGGTACTGGAGCATCTATATCAGTAGTTGTTAATGCTGCTACACAGGATATAGAGAGTGCTACTGTAATAGATGGTGGTGTTGTTTATTCTATTGGTGATTTAATCACAATTCGTGGTGAAGATATTACTGGTGGTACTTCTAATGATGATTTCGTACTGAAAGTAGAAAGTTTAACATATGTTAGAAAAGCAGTTACTGGTACAACGATTAATGCTTCTATAGACGAAGTAGTTGTAACTAACTCAGGTTCAGGTTACTTATCTGCTCCAGATGTAGAGATATCTGGTGGTACAGGTCTTAGTGCTGCGTTGAGAGCTGAGATTATTGATGAAACTGTAAGCAGTATTGTTATTGAAGCTGCTGGTACTAAATTCCAGAACCCTCCTATCATTACTGTTAAGCAAGGTACTGGTTCAGGTGCTTCTATCCTATTAAAGTCTTCTGATCTAGGTAAGATCATTAATCTAGGTGGAGATAACATCACCTACAACTATTCTCATGATAGAACTCTAAAACCAGCGGTTAATACAACATATAACCTACAACTTACAAGAACTCAGATTGTTGACTTCTTCACTGTTACTAATGGTGGTTATGCCTTTGTAACTAAGCCTACTATTGAACTTGTAGGTGGTGGTGGATCTGGTGCTGTATTGAATCCAATCATTGATAATGAGGTTATCCAAGCAATTACTATCATAAGTGCTGGTAAGGGTTATTCATCTACTCCTGATGTACAGGCTAGGATGACCCACTCATTCGTTGCTCTACAATCTAACAGTACACTTAACTTCCCATATAATACTAAGATCCCTCTAGGGACAAAAGTCCAATTGGTTGAGATAGATGGTACTCTACCTGCTCCTTTGGCCACTAATACTGACTATTATGTCGTTGCTGCTACTATTGCTAATGGGCTAGCTGACAATCAGGTAAAACTAGCAACTACAGAGGTTAATGCTGTTAATGGAACTACCATTACTATCACTTCTCCTCCTTCTATTGGACCTGGTGGAACATCCACATTCAACTTAACTACAACTGACTTAGGTGACAGTATAACTGTTACTATGACACCAGCATCCTTTGCTATTGGTGAGAAACTGTATCAAGGTACTTCAACTGATTCCTATTCTGCTTTAGGTGAAGTTAAAGCTTGGGATCCTAAGGGTAGAATTCTTTCTGTTGAGATTGAGAGAGGTGAATTCACTATTGGACAACCTGTATTTGGTTTACAGTCGAAAGCCTTTGGTGAGATCCACGAATTTGATAGATCTATTGCTAATTTCACAGTATCTCCTATTGCTACAGCAACTGCCGAGTGGAAGAGAACTACTGGTATACTTGATCTTAACGAACAGCGTATATACGACTCTGATAGGTATCAAGAGTTCTCATATGTTGTTAACTCACCTATAAATGTCAAGCAGTGGAAGAACCAGTTCAAGACATCTGCTCACCCTGCAGGATTTAAGGTACTTGGTACTCAAACTGTTACCCAATCAGCATTTAAGAGATATAATAAGAAATCATATTACAACCCTGCCAACCCAGATCCTAATGATTGGTGGGAAGAGAGGTTTGGTCCAGCTGACCAGTCCTTTAATGGTACAACATACTTCGTACCTAAGCCATCTGCTTCTAACACTGGTAAACTCGCGAAGATACAGAACTTCTTCATGGGTAAACCTGACTATACTGCTACAGTACCTACCAATGTACAGATTAGTGGTAAGCAGCTGCTTGACGTAAGAAAGATCCTGTCTGCTGTTGTAGACAAGATGGATAGTATAGAAGATAGGACATTTACCTTTGATGGTAGTAGTGCTTCTGTTGTATCTACCGCAAATGATCAGTTTGCCTTAACTAATCATGGGTTTATAACTGGACAGAAGGTAAATTATAGTATCCTTGCTGATAGGTATCAGGATGCTAGAGATTTAGTACTTGCTAATATTGATTATATTATTGATGAAACAATAGCATGGTTAGAGGTTACTTATCCTGGTCTGACAGATGGTACTAAACCTGACTATGACAGATCTACATGTGCTAGAGACCTTAGACTGGTAATTGTAGGTTGGACTAATGACTTACGTTATGGATCTAACTCATTTACATGGGATGTAGCAGATCAGTATATTGGTGGTGTAGGTGTTATTCAGAACAAGTTTGCTGATGGTAAATTCCTTATTCTGAAGAATAAGCAACTCATTGCTGAGGAAGCTTTGGGTATGATGAAGGCAAGTAATCCTGCCTTTAGTGTACATAATGGTAATGATCAGGATTGCTATGATGACATCATCGATGTATTAGAAGCAATTTGCTATAACATGACATATGGTGGTAACAGTGAAGTATATGATGCTGCCAAGTATTATGTTGATGGTGGACACGTTGATAGTGTAGAAACTGAAGTTAATGAGGCATTTAACCATGCCAGAGACCTTGCTATCAAGGTTATGCAGAACTATCCATTAACTCTGGTTCATTCAACAGAAACACAGTATTTTGATACTAGCATTACTACTGATACTGCTGGTTACATCAACAACCTAGTTGCTGATGCTAGAACTTTAATTATTTCTAACAAGAATCAGATCGCTGCTTGTGCTGTAGATCGAATGGAATCAGTTTATCCTTCCCACGTTGTTACTGGTGGTAGGATAGAGTGTGAATATGATATTAGAGACTTTATCGACGTAATGGTCGAGAACCTAGCTCGTGGTGGTAACGACGAAGTTTGGGATGCTGCAAACTACTATGTAACAGGTGGATTTGTTATTGGTGAGGAAGTAGAGTCAACATATGCCTTTGAACAGGCAAAACTAATCACTCAGGACGTTTTACAGAATAAGACAGTCGTTGATATGGCTGGTCAGGTATTTGACAATAGTATTACTCAAGATGTTGCTCCTCCTGACACCCCTGGATATATCAAGTGTTCTAGTGTAGTTTCTACAGTAGCTACTCTATATGATATTGTTATTAATGCTATCAATCAACCACTTAATCACTCTAATCTAACCAGAACTCCTAAGACTGGTGGTAATAGAGGATCTTGTTCTACTGTTGATTCCGCATTGACATCAATGATGGCAATCATCACTGATGCTATTACTAATGATAACTTAACTGGTATTACTAGAACTAATCCAGCAAACCACATCTATCATATTGGTAATGAAGAGCAGGAAACTATAGCTGCTATTCAATATGCTAGAGATCTTGCTTTACAGGCAGTACAGAACCAGTTACCTACTAAGGATAACCAAATTACTGTTGATCAGAATGGTTGTACTGATGTAAGAGCAACTATTACCACATTAGCAGAGATTGTATGGAAAGGTATTGATAATCCTTCCAGTATTCCAGAGAGAAATCCTGGTACGTATCCAGAAATAAGAACTGGGGGTGCTATTGGTGGATATACAGTACATACTCCTACGGCAGCTGCTTATGTACCGACATCAGGTCTGTTTACTATAACCTTAGCGGGTCATGGATTCAAAGAGGGTGAGAAAGTACAGTTCCCTGATAACACATTTACATTTACATGCTCTAAGGATAATCATGGTTCTAACCACACATATCCTAGACCAACTGATCCTGCTAGTGGTAAGTGGTTAGAGATTCTTGCTACAACTAAGGATACCTTCATTGTTAATGTTGGTATTACTACAGACATTTCAACTCATACCTTTGTTTCTGTCGGAGGTCCGATCTGGAGACAGGTTGGTTCTAATGATTTCTATGTTATTCGTGTAGATGATGATAACATTAAGCTTGCTCAGACTAAAACACTTGCCCTTGCTAATAGCCCAGTAGAAATTACTGGATTATCAACTGCTACGCAGCATAAGTTTAAGGTTAAGTTTGATGGTGAGACTGTAGACTATCAGTTAAGGTATAGAAGTACTGCTCAGACACCATTGAATAAGAACTGCTTGATGGTTGTTATTAATGGTATCGTACAGAACCCAGCTTCATATAGTCTTTCTGGTAGCACACTAACCTTTGGTGAAGCACCATTAGAAGGTTCTGAGTGTATTGTTATGCACTATAAGAGATCTGATATTGCTACTAACTTCCAGTTGGATCAGTTTGGTGATGTTATCACAGGACTTAATACTGGTGATGGTCTATATCAAGGTTCTGGATATACTCCAGGTACCTATAGTGGTGTAGCATTTACCAATAAGAGAGGTAATACTGGTAGTGGAGCAACTGGTGACATAGTGGTTACTAATGTTCTTGATAGAGCAACTCATAATACTAATAACCAATATGCTGACGCTCGTACATTAATTGATTCTAATGCTGAGATAATCGCTGACATTGCTGTTGGTCTTCTTAACAAGTATGGTATTGCTACTGATAATAGAGTAGCAGATGGTGCTAACTTGATCTTAATGAACAAGGAGATCATTGCCAAGGAAGCAGTTGACAGAATGCATGCTGACATTCCTTATACTATCTCATCTAGCAGAGAATTAGATGCCTATAATCTATTACAAGGTAATAGAGAGTTCTTAGCAGAAGAGGCATATAATCGCTTCAGCACAGTTGATTTCCCCAACTACGTCCATTCCCAAGGATACACTAGACAAGACTGTATAGATGACCTTCTAGACATCATAGACGCGGTTTCCTTTAACCTTGTACATGGTGCTAACAATAAGGTATATGATGCTGCTTATTTCTATACTACTGCCTATGATTCTGGTAGTGTTGTACAAGGTGAAGAGCAACAGACTCTTGCTGCTATAGGTCAACTTGAGACCTTAATGCATGACGTAGTTCAGAACAAGCTTGTTAAGAAAACTGGTAATAGAACTCTAACTCCTACAGGTGCCACCTACAATCCTACTACTGGATGGTTCACAGTAACTTCCAATGCTCATGGATTGAAGGATGGTGATAAGATCCAGATGCTTGATGGTGCTATCACTATGACCTGTACATATGGTAGCGGTGGTCAAGGATCATATCCTAGATCAACTGATCCTATCAGTGGTAAGTGGGTAGAGGTTGTTAACGTAACTGAGAATACATTCAATGTACAAGTATTGGATGCTGTTCCTTCTACTAATCAAGATGTTCATACATGGTTCTCTGGTGATACCAATTCTATACTTGTATGGAAGGATCATGGATATGAACAGTATACTGAGAACACTACTTACATATTCAATGGATGTAATACTGTAACATCAGCAATAACAACACTTCTTGACATCATTGAGACTGCTATCAATACTGACTTGATGATTCATGTCAATAAGACAGAACCTACTCTCTTTGTTGAACCAACAGGAGATGATCAGGACTGTGTAGATGACGTTGTTGACTGTTTAGAAGCTATTGCTCTTAACCTTAAGTTTGGTGGTAATAGTGAGGTATATGATGCTGCTAAGTACTACGTTGATGGTGCCCACGTTGCTGGTGAAGAGATTCATACCATCTATGCTTTCCGTGAAGCAAACAAATTAGCACAACAAGCTGCTAGAAACAAAGCATTTAATATAACTGGATCACATGGTCTTACTCAGAAGTTTGATGGTGGTTTAACCAGACCTGATGGTGACCCATGTGCTACTGTATGTTCTACTATTGACACTCTATGGAACATAGTTGAAGTAGCAGTTAATACTAACTCTATGAGTACGTTTACTAGAACTGCTCCTAGTGGATTTACTGTTCCTGGACTTGGACCTGATCAGTGTAAGGCAGATACAGTTGATGTACTACAAGCAGTTGGTGTTAACATAGCATTTGGTGGTAACCATGTATTATGGGATACCATTAATATGTACTTCACTGGTGCTCATGTTGTTGGTGAAGAAGCACAGACCAAGTATGTCTTTGAGGAAGCCCGTCAGATGGCACTCAAAGCAATTAATAACGAAACATTCGAGACTTATTCAAATTTAAGTCTTACTACTAGACAGCAGTATAAGGATCCTTCTATTACATTATTCTCTACTACTCAGACTGCTTCCTTTACTCCTACTGCTGCTACTTACACAGAAGCAACTGGTGCTCTAGAATTGACCATCGGATCTCACAGTTTAACTACTGGAATGAGGGTCCAGATTGAAGATGGTTCTTTAACATTCAAGTGTAGTGCTGATGGTAATGTATCACATCACATTTATCCTAGATCTACTGACTTCGCATACGGTAAGTCAATACCTATTACTTCTGTATCAGGTACAACAATTACAGTTAATGTAACTAAGATACCTTCGTTTGATTTGAACGTCACAGATGGTTCATATGACCCTACAACGGGTGACTTGACCATGAAGGTATACAATACAGCATTCAACGTTACTAATGCCACCTATAACGCAACGTCAGGTAGTATGACAGTAACTATTGGATCTCATTCCTTATTGGTTGGTGAGCACATTATGTTTGCTCCTAACTCCCTCACATTTACATGTGATATGGATGAGAACTCTGAGAAGAAGACATATCCTTCAGAGAAAGATCCATTCTATAACAAACCACTTAAGATTATTGCTGTAACTGGTACAGGACTAACAGTTAATGTTGGTACATCACCTGCTGTTACTCATGATGTAACTAATGGTGTATACAACGCATTAACAGGTGACGTAGAGCTTACTATTGGTAATCATATTTTAGAAGTAGGTAATACAGTTAGGGTTTCTGACCTAGGTCTTAAGTTCCAGTGTATGATGGATCTATATCAGACAGATCATGCTTATCCTAGATCAACCATTGACGAACATACAGCAACTGGTGCTACATTCAATACAGAGTCAGGTATCGTTACTATAACGGTCAATGGCCATGAGATGAATGATGGTGACTGGGTTAAATTGGATGACAATGCTTTAACCTTCACATGTACTCTTGCTGGTGGTAACCATTCTTATCCACGTGCTAGTGATCCTATATCTGGTAAGTGGGTTAAGGTATCCAATTGTACTACTAATACATTTGATATTCAGTGCTTGGAGAATACTCCTTGTACTAATGCTAATACTCATACATTCGTATCTGGTGCTGCTAATGCTATCAAGCAGAAGAGAGATAGAGCACATAATAATGCTCTGAAGATTAGTGCTAAGACTGACACTACTATTACAATTAACGTAGGTAAGTCATCTGATACTTCTACTCACAGATGGAAGCCTGGATATACAGGTACTAACGTTGTTACTAGCGGTGGAGCACATACTCACACTTGGGCTGGTGGTACTGCTACTAACGCAGCTATCCTTCCTCATGGAATACAGTCACAGAAGAAATTAACTGCTGATACTGCTGCTTACAATCCAACAACAGGTATAGTAACATTCACTGTTCCTGATCACGGACTCACCAATACTGATGAGCTTAAGATTGTAGATAATTCATTAACATTCACATGTACTCATGGTGCTGGTAATCATTCATACCCACGTCCTTCTGATCCAATAAGTCAGAGATGGACTAAGATTGATAATATCACTAGAGATACATTTACTATCCAATGTCTAGACACTGTACCTTCTACTAACACAACTGCTCATACATTTGTATCTGCGGCTGCTGATGGTATTGTAGTTAGAGGTGCTACCGTCAAGATCGCTGATGGGGCCTTAGGTTTCACCTGTGAGATGGATGATGATTACAGCACTAAGACATATCCTAGAACTACAACTATTACTCATACAGTAACTGATGCTGCTTACAACCCAACAATAGGTATTTTAACACCTACCGTTGCTGGTCACGGAATGACTTCTGGAGACTATGTTAAGTTTGCAGATGATTCACTAACATTTACATGTACACAGGGTGGTGGTAATCACACATATCCAAGATCAACAGATGAAGCTTCTGGTGCTTGGTTAGAAATAAGTAACGTCACTGCTAATACATTTGATGTACGTGTTGTTGA
>MDTC01051981.1_pt1 | contig 27056 bp, 31 predicted proteins | sample 811181 | NCBI WGS metagenome assembly MDTC01 (sample SAMN05326644, study PRJNA326480) | marine metagenome | isolation source: seawater | place: Pacific Ocean: North | collected 2011
GAACGTTAAGGGCTCCAGCGCCGATGGTACTGTGTCTTAAGGCACGGGAGAGTAGGACATTGCCAGGTCTACTAAACATGAGATAATAGTGTCACTTTACAATTCAAATATTTTCAACTTTAATGATTTGAGAAATAACTTTTTTTTAAAAATGATTGAAAAAACTATTAATGAAATCGCTGAAAACTTTCATAACCTTGCGCGTTTTTGTATCGATGATATTGATAAGGCATCAAAATTAATAATTACTAGCTTGTCTAGCAATGGTAAAGTAATGTTTTGTGGAAATGGAGGATCCGCTGCTGATGCACAACACTTATCAGCAGAGCTATTAGGAAGGTATCAAAAAAATAGACCACCTTTGGCAGGTTTAGCGCTTACAACTGATACATCTACAATATCAGCTGTTGCTAATGACTTTGACTTTGAAGATATTTTTTCTCGGCAAGTTGAATCTCTAGGCCAAACGAATGACATCTTGTATGCAATATCAACAAGTGGAAAAAGTAAAAATATTCTATCAGCTATTAAGTCAGCTAGAAAAAAAGATATTAAAATAATAGGAGTAACGGGTTCCAACGGTGGAGATTTAAATGATATTTGTGACATACTTATAAAAGTCCCTGCTGACCGTCCAGATAGAATTCAGGAAATGCATATAGCCGTAGGGCAGATTATTTGTGAAATTGTTGAGAATTATTTTTACCCAAGTTAAAATGAAGATATCATTATTATCTATATAAATTCCCTTACAATAATATTATTATTATCTTAAATGAAGATAAATATTAAAAACATCAAAACAATACTATTAGATTTTGATGGTGTTTTAACAAACAATAGAGTTTTTATTAATGAAGATGGATACGAGACGGTCGCTTGTAATAGAGCAGATGGAATTGCAATTAATGCATTTAAAAAACTGAAGATTAATGTAATTATAGTTTCTAGTGAAAAAAATAAAGTTGTAAAAGCTAGAGCTAAAAAATTAAAAATAAGATGTTATAGTGGAGTGTTAAATAAGAAGACAAAGCTCGGCGAGCTTCATACCAGCGGTTACATCGATCTATCTAAAACTTTGTATGTTGGTAATGATTTAAATGATTACTTCGCAATGAAAATTTGTAAATATTCTTGTTGTCCAAGCGATAGTCACAAGGAAATTATTAAAATTGCATCATTTAAACTCTCTACCTGTGGAGGTGGAGGCGTATTAAGAGAAATTGCTGAGAAGAAATTGAATATAAATATACTTCAAACACTTTATTAACTTTGTAGAGGAAAAATTATCATGTCTAAATGTTTTATAATAGCCGAAATTGGTATTAATCATAACGGTGATATGAAGACTTGTAAGAGTCTTATCGATGTTGCAGTAACAGCAGGCTGTGATGCAGTAAAATTTCAAAAAAGAGAAATAGAACTTGTTTACACTGAAGATTTTTTGTCTCAAAAAAGAGAAAGTCCATGGGGGGATACTCAAAGAGATCAAAAAGAGGGCTTAGAATTCTCTAAGAGTGAGTATGAAGAAATTAGTAATTATTGTAGCGAAAAAAAGATTGAGTGGTTTGCCTCTGCCTGGGATTTATCTTCACAAGATTTTCTTCAACAATTTAATTGCAAGTACAATAAGATTGCCTCAGCTATGATTATTTATAAAGATTTATTAAGGAAAGTTGCTAATGAAAAAAAACATACCTTTATTTCAACTGGAATGTCCACTTTTAAGGATATTGATCAAGCGGTAGAAATATTTAAGAATGCAAATTGTACATTTGAGCTAATGCATACAGTATCAACGTACCCTATGAATATAGAAGATGCCAATTTGAATGTTATTAAAACTCTTCAAGATAGATATAAATGTGATGTAGGATATAGTGGTCATGAGTCAGGGTTGGCAGTTTCCTACGCAGCGCATGGCCTAGGTATTTCATCACTTGAAAGGCATATTACTCTTGATAGATCTATGTATGGCTCTGATCAGTCTGCTTCATTAGAGGCAACAGGATTAAATATGCTAATTGGAACTATTCGAAATATGGAAGTTGCGATGGGAGATGGAGAAAAAAGAATTTTAGATAGTGAAGTTCCAATTGCTAGCAAGCTAAGAGAACATATTTTAAATCAATAGAATTTTGCACAGAGAAGTATTTTGTTTAAACCAATACACAAAAATATCTTAATCACAGGTGGGGCCAAAGGAATTGGAAGGGCTATAGCAAAAAATTTTATCAAATTAAAATGTAAAGTTACTATCATTGATATCGCTAATCCAAGATTATCAGGTAAATTTAGATTTATAAAATGTGATTTATCTAATCAAGATAATTTAAAAGAATGCCTGAATGATTATCATTCAAAAAATTTTTTTGCTGGAATTTTGATAAATTGTGCAGCAATTACTATCCCTGGCGAGGCTAAAAACTATTCACTTGAAAATTGGAATAAAAGTATAAATGTTAATTTAAATTCAACTTTTATTTTATGTAAATTGGTAGGGTCAATGATGATTAAGTATAAATTTCCTGGGTCTATAATAAACGTGACTAGTATTGGCGCTGAGCAGGGTTTTGAAAATAATCCAGCATACGGAGCTTCAAAAGGTGGAATTAAGCAACTTACAAAGTCATTAGCCTCTGAATGGGGAAAATATGGTATTAGAGTAAATAATTTAGTGCCCGGTTACACGAACACCCCAATGAATAAGTTGTCATGGGAAAATATAAATAAAAGAAAACAAAGATCTAGGAATACAATCTTGGGCAGGTGGGCTAATCCTGATGAAATGTTTGGACCAGTATTATTTTTATCTTCAGATGCATCTAGTTATGTAACAGGAATTGATTTAATTGTAGACGGTGGTTGGACAGTCAAAGGAATGAAATAAAAAGTGAACTTAATTATTAAATTATAATATTGATTAATGAAAAATAATGTAGCTATCATATTAGCTCGAGGTGGATCAAAAGGACTGCCTGGAAAAAATGTAAAAGAGTTTGTATCTCACCCACTCGTTGCTTGGTCAATTATTCAAGCTAATCACTCAAAAGAAATTAATAAAGTATACCTTAGTTCTGATTGTGACGAGATAATTTCAATTGGTGAAGAATACAAAGCAAATATTATTAAAAGACCATCAAATTTAGCCGAAGATAATTCAAAATCTGAAGATGCAATTCTGCATGCGATAGATCTAATAGAGGACGAATTTGATACTATTACTATGTTAGAGCCAACGGCGCCTTTAAGAGGGATAAATGATATAGACAATGCCTTAAAAATGTTTGAGAACAAAAATTGGGACTCCTGTTTTTCGGGAGCTACTCTGGAAGATTTTCTAATTTGGAAAAAAGATAAAGATGAAAATTTGATTAGTGTAAATTATGATTACAGAAATCAAGGTCCACGCCAGGAAAGAGAACCAGACTATGTCGAAAATGGGGCCTTATATATTTTTAAACCTGAAGTGATAAAGAAAAATAATAATCGGTTTGGAGGTAAAATTGGTTTGTTTCCCAATCACTTTTGGCAGTCATTTGAAATTGATGATCTTGAAGGGTTTAATTTATGTCAGTTAATATTTGAACATTATTTAAAGAGTGAATATAAGAATTTTATAAAGTAGGGAGATTATTTATTATGAATTCGGGTAGAGTAGTTTATCAAAATGGTATCTATGTTAATGAGAAAGATGCGAAAGTATCTATTTATGATAGTGCTTTGATGTTTGGAGATATGGTCTTTGAAATGACTAGATCTTTTAATAATAAACAATTTAAACTCAAAGAACATTTGGAACGACTTTATACTGGTTTAAAAATTCTTCATATTCCCATAAAGCAATCAATGAATGAGTTAGAAGAAATTTGTTATGAAACAATTGAAAAAAACATGGACATTTTTGAGTCAACTGATGAACACAGACTCTTAATAAATGTTAGTCGTGGACCTCTAGGTATCTATGCCCCAATATTTGATAATAAAATGGAGCCAACTGTAATTGTTGCTGACTTTCCATTAAAATGGACTGTTGCTGGCATGGACGAGTTAATTGATGATGGGATAAATGCTGTAATTACTAGCCAAAGAGCAATACCAGCCCATTTGATGGAGCCTAAAATTAAGAATAGAAGTAGAATGTGGTATCAAATGGCAAATATCGAGGCAAGCCAATTCAAAGGTAAAAATAATTGGGCATTGCTGTTGGATACTGATGGATTCATTGCAGAAGGAAGTGGTGATAATATGTTTATTGTTAAGAATAACATAGTTTATACTCCAGAAGCGAGAAATATTCTTGTAGGCATCAGTAGGAATTATATTTTTGAATTATGTAAAGAATTAGGGATTGAATGTGTTGAAAAAAATATTGAAACATATGATGTTTACACTGCTGATGAAGCTTTTATGACTGCAACACCTTTTTGTCTACTTCCTGTAACAACACTGAATAAGCTAAAAATAGGTGATGGAAAACCAGGAATAATTACTCATAAGCTTCATGATCAATGGAGCAAAAATGTTGGTGTTAATATTTTTGAGCAAATTAGGCAATATTCAAAAGAGTGTAAGCAATTAAATAAAGACCAGCCAACCCCTTATGTTTTTGCCTCATCAGAAGATTCATAGATTAGATATAGTATGAGTAAAATTAGCGACCCAACTGGAAAATTTAATGGTAAAGAGCTAGAATATATTTCTGAATTTCTTGATACCGTTACCGAAAAAAAAACTAAACCTTTTGTTCAAAGGTTTGAAGAAGAGGTATCTAGAAAAGTTGGGACCAAATACGTGGTCGCATGTAATTCTGGAACTTCTGCACTACATATGGCAATGTTTGCTGCAGATATTCAGCCTGGTGATGAAGTCATTGTTCCTGGTTTGACAGTTGTGATGGATGCTTACGCAGCAATACACATGGGAGCTACTCCAGTATTTGCAGATATAGATAAAAAAACATACGGTATTGATCCAGAAGATGTAAAAAGAAAAATTACTAAAAAAACCAAAGCTATAATTACTGTTTCGCTTCAAGGATTATCAGTTGATATTGATCCGATAATGAGTTTAGCTAAGCAAAATAATATTATCGTTATTGACGACTCCGCTCAAAATATAATGGGTAAATATAAAGGACGGTTGGCAGGAAATCTTGCTGATATTAATACTTTTAGTTTTGAGAACAAGAAGCATATAACAGCAGGAAGTGAAGGAGGAATGCTTTTGACTAATTGCTCTCATTTTGCTGAAAGAGCGAGAAAATTTGGAGGTATAGGATATAAACATATGACAGCGCTTGCAGGCAGAACATCCTTAGCAATGTCAGATGTGCAAGATCCTGACTATGAAAGATTCGACACAATTGGTTTAAATTATAGAATGTCTGAGGCTTGCGCAGCAATTGGATTAGCTCAATTTGAAAGAATCGATCATATTGTCAGTAGAAGAGTTCAAGTTGCACAATTATTTAATAATGCGGTAAAAGACTGTGATTGGATTATACCACAATTTGTGCCTGACCAGTATGAACACTCTCACTATACTGTTTCATTTGAATATAACGGGGATAAAATCAAGGGTATTTCATGGAAAGAATTTTACAATATGTATACTGAAATGGGTGGCGATGGTTTTTATTCCGCTTGTGTGGTTCCGTATTTAGAGCCAGTATTTCAAAATAATCCTAACTATAACAAGATTTTAACAAAAGGACTTTGTCCAGTAGCAGAAGAGATGCAAAAAAAAATTATGCAATTTAAAACTAATTATAGGTCAATTGACGATGCAAAGCATAAGGCTAATATTCTTAAAAATCTTGTAGATAAAGTTGAACACAAAAAATAAATTTGGAATAATCCAGGGAAGGTTAACTGAAAGTAAGGAATTACAGTGTTTCCCAGAAAGCAATTGGGAAAATGAATTTTTTGAAGCTTCAAATATTGGGTTTTCATTCATAGAATTATTAACTGAAAGAAAATTCAATAAAAATAATCCTGTTTGGAATAAGTCTGGGCAGGCCCTAATCAAAACACTTTCTAAAGAGAATAATTTAGAAATTTATTCACTATGCACAGATTATATAATAGATAACAATGTTCTTGATAGTAAATCATCACATTCACTAAAACATATAGAAAAATTTTTAGATTCAGCAATTGAACTTGATTGCTCTGTGTTAATTTTTCCTTTTTTGGAAGAAAGCAATATTACTAAAAGTAATATGCTTGATTTTGTTCCATTAATAAGAGATATGGCTGACCATCTAAATGGAACTGAAATAATTATTGTCATTGAATCATTATTGGAAGCAAAAGATTTAAGAAACTTATTGGAAAAAATAAATTTAGATAATATTAAGTGTGTATTTGATACAGGGAATAGAATAAATTTAACAAATAATCTTTCAAGTGAAATAAATATTTTAGGAGACCTTATTCATCATGTGCATATTAAAGATAAAGATAAAGAGGGAAATAATGTAATTCTAGGAACTGGAATGGTAAATTTTAATGATGCTTTTAAATCATTTAATAAGATAGATTATAAAGGGCCTTATGTGTTTGAAACTACTAGAGGTAAAGATCCCTTAATTACAGGAAAATTTCATATGGATTTTTGTAATTTTTTTATCTCTGAAACAAAATAAAATGAATTCAGAACCAAGCTGCATACTTTTTAAAGGTTTGGGAGGCGCTGGACAACGCCATTTAAGACTTTTAAGAGAAAAGTTTCCCAAAACTAAGATGATTGGCTTAAGAAAAACTAGAAAAACTCCTTTATTAAACGGTGACTTTTCAATTAATCAAACTGAAAGTCTAGATAAAAAATATAATATTGAAATATTTTCTGATCCTTTTGAGGCGTATAGTCATAATCCAGATTTAACAATTATTTCAACACCATCTATTTTTCATTCTTCTGATATTATTGAAGCTGCTAACTATAAATCTAATATTATTGTCGAAAAACCTGGCGCAATGGATTCTTTTGAAGCTAAAAAAATTGAAAAAGCAGTTTTGAAAAATGATGTTGAGTTACTTATTTCTTACCAAAGAAGATTTCATCCGTTAATTAATGAATTGCGAAACTCTCTAAGTCAAAAGTTAGTGGGGACGATAAGAAATGTTAATGCAATAACAAATTCATATGTACCTGATTGGCACCCTTATGAAAATTTTTTAGATTTATATGCATGTCGATCAGATTTGGGAGGTGGCGTTATATCAACTGAGATACATGAAATAGATTTAATTACCTGGATTTTTGGTGAATCAGATAAGATTTCAGTTACTAGATCTAATACTAGTGGATATGAATTAGATGTAGAAGATACAGCGACTATAAAAATTGAATATCACAATCTAGATGTAATAATAGACTTATGTTTTATGAGTAAAAATTTAAAGCGGTCTATTTATTTTTATGGTGACAATGGCGAAATTCATTTAGATTTCATCAATCAAGTCTTAAAGACTAAGATATATGATGCAGAAGAAACTATTGTTGAAAAAGTATTAAGCAATGACGAAATGTTTAAGAATCAAATAAATTTTTTTTTTCAATCAGAAAAATATAATAGAATAGAATATATTAAAACCCTAAAAAGGAATTCAAGAATAATTGAAAATAGATGAAAAAATACATACTATACTAAAACTTTAATAATAAAATTATGTACTAATGGGTATAAATGAAGCTAAATAAATTTGATTTATCAGATAAAACTGCATTAATAACTGGAGGAGCTGGCCTTTTAGGCTATCAGCACGCCACTGCTTTGTTGGAAGTTTCGTGTAATGTTATTTTAACAGATATAAATTTATCTTTAGTTAATAAGACTTGTTTAAAGCTGCAGAAGCTCTTTCCTAAAAGTCAAATTATAGGAAAAGTTATGGATGTGCGTAAATTAGAAAATATTAGAGATATTTCTCTCTCATTAATTGAAGAGGATATAAATATTGATATACTTATTAATAATGCAGCAATTGACCCTAAACAAAATAATGATAATTCTCATAAAAACTTTTCTAGACTAGAATTTTTCTCAATTGATCAATGGAATATAGAAGTTGAAGTAGGGTTAAGGGGTCCCTTTTTATGCTGTCAAGTTTTTGGTAATGAAATGGCAAAAAAAGGTGATGGAGGAATTATTTTAAATATTGCATCTGATCTATCTGTAATAGCTCCCGACCAAAGATTATACCATATTAAGGGACTCAATAAAAATGAACAACCAGTTAAACCAGTTACTTATTCAGTAATTAAATCTGGTTTAATTGGCCTTACAAAATATGTTGCAACTTATTGGGCAAAAGAAGGTGTCAGATGTAATGCTCTTTCGCCTGGTGGAATACAAAACAATCAAGATGAAGAATTTGTAAAAAGACTTAATGATTTAATTCCTATGGGAAGAATGGCAGAGGTTGATGAATATAAATCTGCAATTCAGTTTTTATGCTCAGATGCTTCAATCTATATGAATGGTCAAAACATTATTATGGATGGTGGTAGAAGTATTCTGTAATACTTAAATTAATTATATACTTAAAAATGAATAATTCCGTTATTTTATTAAAAGCAAATTTAGTTTTTTTTCTAAAGCTTATCCGTATAAGTAATAATATTCTGCTAAGATTTAAAATTCCAAGTGAATTGAAGCTTAAAAGAAATGATTTAAAAAAGATAATTCGAAAAAAAAATGGAAAATCTGAACTTTTTATCCTTGGTAGTGGTAAAAGTATAAGTGAAATAACTAAAAAAGATTATGAGTATATTAGCAAGAGTGTTTCAATCGGAGTAGGAAGATGGGCAATGAATGATTTTGTTCCAGATATATTAATTAATGAAGTTGATGATCTTAGTAATGAAGCATGGATCTATGATTCAGCTAAAATTATTAATGAGAAAAAAAAACAATATTCTGAAGCTTTAATTATAATTGATTTACCTACTAAATTTAATGTTGATAATATTTACAAAGTTCTGAATTTATTTGATAGTGAAATAAGAAAAAATATAAAATTTTGTTCCGCAAATAAAATTCCTTCTGGAACTGACTTATTATTTGAATTATTCTGTATATACATTAAAAAAATGATACCATTAAAATTATTTTTACCCTTTTGGCATTGTAGATCATCAGTAATTGGCGCTTCATTATTTGGAGTTTATTTTCAAACAAAGAAGTGTGTATTTTTTGGAGTTGATGGTTATTCAGGATATCATAATAAGTTAGATAAAAAATATGGTAGGCATTTTTCAAAAAATAATAACGAAGAATTACACAGCACATCTAATCCTAAATATGGAAAACCTACTGTGCAGACATGTATTTATTATATTAATAAATATCTATTTAAGTGTGAAGTAAATACAGAGAATAGTATTTTATTTGAAAATATTGAAATTTGGAAGAAAGACTAAAAGAGTAGAAGAAAGACTAAAAGAGTAAATGAACTTTAGTTCTTAAGTCACTAAAGGTAACGAGATTATTGTCATTAGTCTCGTAACTAAATTTTATATTTTTATGGTCAATAGATTCAAAAAATTTTTGACAAACTAAATTTTTTTCTGTTTTTTTAATATCTATTTTTTTTATAGATAAATCTAGTTTTTTAGAAATTATATAAACTACTCCAAGCATTGTACTCTCAATATTTTTTCCAAATGCCCTGCAACTTAATATAAAATCATTTAGTTTTATTATCTTATTGGCTTTCTCTAGTATAATAATACCCATTAGTTCTTCGGTTGATAATCTATCTTTTATTTTAACAGATAAACTTAAAATATCTGGATTATCAACAATTTCTCTAAACTTTTTTGGTGAATATCTATTAGTTTTTAAATTCATCTGATTTGTTTTATTAATCAATTGTATTGCTCTATCAAAATCGACTGAACTAATTGGTTGTATATTAATTTCTATTTTAAGACTATCTAACCATTCTTCAAAATTTGAAGATGTGTTTTTTAACTCTATTTTTTTCATTTCTACGTTCATCGCTTTATTTCTATTAAGATCTTCTTTAGTTAACTTAATTGAATTAAAGCAATTCAAATTTTTTAGCCAATTAGATAATAGTGATGGATCTTCAGGAAAATCTGGAACATAGACTTCTGGAAGTTCGTTCTTGACTCTTTCTCTTTCATACGGTGAGTCATCAATGAAAACAAAAGAATCTAATCCTAAGTTAACATTTTTTGAGATTTCAATTATATTTTCTGTCTTGTCATTCCAATTAATTTTTTTAGCTATAAAATCATTGTACTTTAAGAGCATATAATTATTGTTCTCAAAAGCTTTTTTCACAATAGTTGCTTCATTTTTACTTGCAATAGCAAGTAAAATTCCTCTATTTTGTAATACTTTTAAGTTTTTTTGAAATTCTAAGAAAGCTTCTCCAATATAATCATGACCTCCAATCTTTATATTTTCCCACCCATCATCACCAACAATCCCACCCCATAAGGTGTTATCGAGATCCAGTACAATAATTTTTTTTTGTTTTCCTCTAATTGTTAAAATAGAAGCATAAATTTCATTAGCTATAATCTTCATGAAGTCAATTGAGAATGGTATTTTTGCTCTTAACCAAAGTTTTTGATCATCCCATTTATTTGAATTTCTAAACCATTTATCTGAATCAAGAAGATAAATATTATTTTCATTTTTTAATGATTCGATTAATAAAGAATTCATTTTATAAATGCAGTAACCTACGCCGGTATCAAACTGCATATCAGATATACCAAATGTCATTGGTTTAAAAAAATCATGCATTAATGGTACGAAGACATATTCATATTTAGTCGCAAGAACCTTTATTCTTGAAACATATTCATATATCTCATTTTCTAGATTTAAATGAATATTCTCGTCAGAATTCTTTATTTTCTGATAAGTAGGGCTTATAGTTTCTGGTGACGGCCATATAAATAGATATTCAGACTTAATTTTAATTAAGTTATTATCATCAAGAAATGACTGATAAAATTGATTCACTTTAGAAGTATGAACTTCATCAATTACACAATGACTTGAACTAACTAAAATTTTTTTTAAATAGTCAAGATTTATATCTGAAAATAGAGTGACTGAATTTTTCATCTTAGATTATATTTCTATATTTTTTGAAATGAATCTCATTAAATCATTTAGTGTAATTAGCTCATCTTGTAGTTCTAATTTTTCATAATCAATTATAATAGTTTTATTTAAATTTTTTTTTATGACTTGCTCTAATGCAGTAAAAAAAATTACAGTATTAAGCGAGTCATCAAATAATTTTAGCTCAGATAATTGATAATCTTTATCAAGATTACCTGAAATTTTAGTAGAAGATAAAAACTCTTCGTTTGCTATTTCAATTGCTTCAATTAAACAATCTTTTATTTTTTCATATTTTTTTTTACTTTCATTCATAGTTGTTTGCCAATTTTCCTGGATAACGCAATAATACTAATTGATTTACTAGGTGTATATTCATTTTTTAAACATCCTAAGTAGCACGCATTAGTATATTCGTTATTTAAATAGTAATAGTCACGTATTATACCCTCTGTTTTAAATCCAAATAGATTATGTAGTTTAATTACTGGTTTATTAAGCTCATGAGTGATTGCCCAAATCTTATTTAATTTTAAATTGGTAAATCCATAATGCAAAAGCGATAGAGTTGCTTCAATTCCTCTACCATTAGATCTATATGATGGAGATAGTCCCATAGTTGTACAAGCATGTGATTGAGCATCTTTTATTCCAACTAAACCGATAGTACCTATCAACTTATCTTCTAAACTATCAATAATAAACCAGTACCTACTTTGGCCATCATAATATCCCATGGTTTCTCTATTTATCAAATTGTCAAGATATTGGCTTGTTTCAGTTATATTTTTATGAGGTTCAGTTTCAAGAAAATCATAAAACTCTGGCATTTTTGAATATTCATACATCTCATTCAATCTTTTTTCTGATTTATTTAAATTTTCAAATCTAATTAAAGACTTTAATTTTGAGACTTGATTTTTATCATCTTTGATTGACAAAAAATTTTTAAGCAAATTGGACATATAATTTTTATAGGATAACAATTATTAATTGTAAAAGCTCTTAATTTTATTAATAACAGTACTTAATTCTTTATCTGATATATTTGTTGAACATGGGATAGATAGAAGTAGTTTATGTATTTTTGAACTACAATTATGCCTACTAATGTATATACAATTTTTATACATTGGCAGTTGATTCATTGGAACCCAAAAAGGGCGACTCATAATTAAATTATCATGTAAATAAATTAATAGCTTTTCCATTGATAGAGTTGATATCGTAAATAACCATTCATTGCATTTAACCTTTTCTATAATTTTCTGAAATTTTATATCTCCAATTCCACTTAATTCATTCCGATAAGTTTCGGCAACTTCTCTTTTTCGAGTAATAAATTTTTCAATATTTTCAAGTTGTGCTAGGCCTATCGCAGATAATACGTTAGTTAATCTATAATTATAGCCAACTTGATCATGCTCATATCTTAGAGGATTTGTTTTTGCAGTAGATGCAATATGACGAGCATGACTTAGGTAATCTTTATTTTTTGAGACGAGCATGCCCCCTCCACCTGTAGTCATTATTTTGTTTCCATTAAAACTAAAGCAGCCAATATCTCCTAAAGTTCCAGCCTTTATTCCATTGTAACATGATCCTAAGGCTTCAGCTGCATCTTCAATAATTGGAAGTTTAAAATTTTTAGCAATATCTTTCAGTTTATCAAAATCACAAATATTGCCTTGAACATGAACTATAACAATTGCGGAAATTTTCTTAGCTGACTTAATTTCTATTAAATTATTATTTTTATCAATTTTACAATCATTAGATAAAAAATTTTCTAATATCTCAAGATCCATTTGCCAAGTATATTCATCAACATCAATTAATAAAGGCTCAGCTCCAATATACGATATTGCATTTGCAGTTGCCACAAAAGTAATATTTGGCATAATAACAAACTCATTAGACTTTACTCCTAAAGTTTGCAGAGCAATATGCAGCGCTGAAGTTCCATTGATAAATGAAACAGCATTATGTGAGCCAATGTAATTTGAAAATTCATTTTCAAATTTTTGAACAAAATTTCCTGAAGTAGATACCCATCCCGTATCAAGGCACTCTTTCACATACTTCCATTCATTACCCGATATATTTGGAACACTTAAAGGTATCATTTATTAATCCCATATTGATCATAAAAAGACTCACTGTGATCAGTATTTTTATTTAGGAAGTTTAAATACCAGTCAACAGTTATTTTTACACCTGATTGCCAATCTATTTTTGGAATATATCCTAATTCTTTTTTTGCTTTTTCAATATTAGGACATCGTCTTGCCACTGATCCAGCAAATGTTGGAGCGTTTTCAAAATCTCCAGTAAATTTTAAGAGTGAACCAACATATTTTGTAAGAGTTGCTATTGAAATCTCAATTTCATCACCAATATGAAATATTTCTCCATTATCTCCTTTTTCCATTGCTAATATAGTGCCTACTACTGCATCATCAATGTAATTGAAAGATCTTGTTTGATTGTATCCGTAGATCAAAAATGGATTTTCTTTTTTTTTAAATCTTTCAACAAGATGTGGAATTACATGCCTGAATCCCATATCTGGTCCATAAACATTATGATATCTTACAATTACTGCATCAAATGAATATTTCTTTGCATAATTAATAAATCCTGCTTCTCCAAGTATCTTTGTTATAGCATAACTAAATCTGGGCTCTGAAACATCTTCAATCGTTAAGGGCACTTTCTCATCCGTCGGAATTTTGTAGCTGAATTTTTCAACTGCTCCAGCATAAGTTTCACTTGTTGATGAGAATAGCACTTTTTTGCAGTCTGTATTTTTTAACCATTCAAGTGTATTCAAAATTATGAATGAATTTACATAAATCACTTCTTCAGGAGATTTGTTTACTAAATTAACACCAACAATAGAAGCTAGCACATAAACATAATCATAATTTCTATCTAATATTTCATAAGATTTAGTTAAAGTTAGATCTACATCAAATATTTTTAAATTATCTATTGATTTACTTAAATCAGATAATCTAGAGGAGCCTCTAAAAAAATTATCAGCTACATGAATTTCATAATCTTTATTTTTAAGTAAATATTTAGATATGCTAGATCCTATAAAGCCAGCTCCACCAATTATTAAAACCTTTTTTTTCCTCACCTTTACTGATTTCCAACTCCAAGAGTATATACGTTCTTTCTATTTATGTATTTATTTGTATTAATTATGCCAATGGTATCAATAATTATAGGATCATTTTTAATATACTTTTCAAATTTAAAGCGTTTATATATTTCGTGACCTGTTGACAGTATAATCATATCAAATTTTTTTCTAAGAAATGCTATAATATTGTTCTCTATTAAAATAGATTTTTCATCCCAAAAATCTAAATATGGGTCATGACAACTTATTTTATATTTATCTTTTTTTAGTAACTCGTAAAGACCATCAACAGGACTAAACCTAGTATCACCAATACCTGGAGCATAAGCCACACCAAGAAGCGCTATATTATTAATTTTTTTTTCTTTCTCTTTTATTATTTTTTTGATGAATTTATAGCAATAAATAGGCATTTTATCGTTATTCTCAACTGCCTTTTCAGAAAAATATAATCCCTCATTACTTTTGTAAATCTTTTTGCTAGCCCAGCTAGCTATTAATGGGTCTTTAGTAAGACAATACCCGCCTACGCCAATACCGGGATACATTAAATTAGCATGAGTAGGTCTTTGACGAATTGCATCTACCACTTCATATATATTTACGCTAGCTTTTTCAGCAAATCTTGACCACTCTACAATAAAAGAAATATTCATTGCTCTAAATGAATTCTCCAAGACCTTTGCCATTTCAGATGACTCTGTATTCTTGAGTCGAGTAAGAGGGAAATTACGTGTATTAATAATTGTTCTTAAAAATTTTTCTACTTTATCTGCACTTTTTTTATTAATTCCAGAATATACTCGATAAAAGTTTTTAATTGAGTCAATATAATGTGGACCAGGCATCACTCTCTCGTAGGAGTGGCCTATTGATAGCTTATTAAAATCTAAATTTCTTTTTTTAAATACCTCTTTAATTATTGGCAAAATAATCTTTTTAGATGTCCCAGGTGGAATAGTAGTTTCAGTAAGAATTAATGCATTTTCTTTGCAATTATTAGCAATATCATTAACAGCGGATTTAAAATTTTTCATTGGTACATCAAAGTCTACTAAATCTTTCTTATCATTTTTTATTTTTGAAACATCTAAATTTATATCTATAATTATAATATTTGCATATTTAAGTGATCCAACATCATAGGTTGCATAAAAATTATTTTTTTTTCTTGTTTTATCAAAATACTTTTTTATTTTTGGATCTGATGAAACTACAGGAAACTTATTTTCATTAATTGATGCGATTTTCCAATATGAGTTTTTATTTTTTAAATCAAGACCAATAACTGCATAATCTTCATATTCACTATTTGCACAAACAATAGACATTACTGATCCTACAAATCCAAGACCCATAACAACAATTATCTTTTTTGATTTATTCTTTTTAAGAAAAGTTTTTAAATTATCATCTCTTTTATTTTTTGGAATAATATAGGAATTCCCTGTGAGGGGTGATATTGACACTGATTCACTCATTTGCATATTTTTAAACAATTATTATATATTTTAAAGTAATATAAATAGATTATTTAATTCTATCTAAAAATTGAATTGTATTTATTTAAGAGCTCTTTATCAAAAAAATTAAGAACCTTCATATTTGGTAACAATATCGACAATGCTGTTAAAAATATTATTTTAAAATAATTATAAATTGATTTATTTTCTATAAACCAAGTTTCTAAAATTCCTTTCATTGGTATGATTTTTTGTGAAAAAATAATTTTAGGATCATTATTATCACCAAAAAATTTTTCTTCATTTCTAAAAACAATTGAGCCCAAACCTGTGATTCCTGGAAGCACTAAGGTTATATTTTCTCGATGTTTTTTTTCATAAAAATTAAATTGCTCTTCAACAAGGGGTCTTGGCCCCACTAAACTCATGCTTCCACATACTACATTTATTAATTGAGGAAGTTCATTAATCTTTGTTTTTCTTAAAAATTTACCAAAAAAAAGTACTCTTTTATCATCTTTAATAGTTATTGTTTTTGATCCAATACTCTCACTATTTTTAAGCATAGTAGCAAATTTCAAAACAAAAAAATCTTTACCATTTATGCCAATTCTTTTTTGTTTATAAAAAATCTCTCTTTCTCCTGTTAAACTTAAGATTACTATGATTAAGATTAACAAGGGTGAGAGTGCCAGAAGAGCTGCTATAGATAAAAGTAAATCAAAAAATCTAATCATCTCTCTGCCTAAATAAAAACTTAATTTTTGATCTTGTAAATAGATACTGTTTCCGATGCATCAATTAAAATTGAATTTTCTAATAATTCTTCAATATATTTATTTTTGACTTCAATACCGACTAAAGTCGGATAATTTTCTTTAGCTAAAAGAAAATGAGAGCCTTTACTATTTAAAAGAGTATTGTGCTGTTTGAGTATAAAACCATTTCTATGCATTTGAGGAATATCAGACCATAAATAAAATACATGATTTACAGTAGACAACTTTGGGTCTTTTTTTGATAAAAAGTGCAACCATGCATTTGCACCTATCATATGCGATATATTGTATTTTTTTATTAGATTAAGATCTTCACAAAATCTTATAGGACAATTGGGGTTAACACCCTCACTTCTTATATTATCAAAACCCCATTTAAACGAAAACACAAGCGTATGAAAATTTATAATTATTACAAAAATAATTATTATACTTTTGAAGCTTTTAAGTTTTATAAAAATATCCATTATATTATCAAAGTAATAGGAAATAAATAAAGCAAATGATGGAAATAATATTAATGCATGATATTCTTTATTTGAGTTTACAAAAAAATAAGCTAATAAATTAATTACTAATATTGAAAAAAGAAATATATTTTCAATTCTCGCAATTTCATTTTTATTTTCTTTAAAAAAAATGCTGTCTAAAAAATAAGATAATGCAATTATAAAAAAAAATACGAGTCCAGAGAATGAAAATACTTTTAAGTGTTCAGGTCTAAAAAAATAATAAGACTTATTTAGAAATGTTTCTTTATACATTGAATTAATAGTTAGGTTATGAAAAAGGAATTCAAAAATATTAGTGCCAAAGAAATTTAAAATAAGAAAAGTACAAAAAAATGAAAATAAAATGAATGATAAAAAAATAATTATCATTTGTTTTGGTTTTAATTTATCTAAGATAACAGCTGAAAGTATAGAAATACCAATTGAAAGATAATAGATTGCCATATCAATTCTAACGACTGTGGATAGAAAAATAAAAAATAAAGATAAAAATCCAAATACAATTTTTTTGGTATCTTCTTTATCTAAATTTCTAATAAAAGTTATTCCAAAAATAAAAGCTATATTAATGAATGTTAGCTGAAAAAATACTATTGAGACATTTGGATTTAAAAATATAAAAGATCCACTAATTATAAAAATGAATAATAACCTATTAGTTATCTTTTTTATGAAGAGTGAAGATAATACTAATAATGATAATAAATAAATGAATATACAAAAAAAATAGACTAACCAGAGCTGAGAAATACCCCATCCAAAAATATATGAAGAGAGTCTAATAAATATTAGAAATAGAGGTCCATTTGTGGACATAAGCTCATTGTATAGATTGAGTCCTTGATGAGAAAAATATGCATTTGCTCCAAAGATTGCTAAATCTGAAGAAAGTTCAGAATAGAAACTTAATGAAAATATTAATGAGAAGAATAATACCAGTAAAATTGAAAAAAAATAGCTCGAAATTTTATTCATATTTTATATTTAAATTTAATAAATTATATTTTTAAATTTTTTATGACATTGTATTTTTTCATAATATAGTATTTAAAATTATATAAATAGGTATAAAATGACAATAATAGTTGCGGGTGCAGCAGGCTTCATAGGTTCAAATTTTGTATTGAATTGGGTAAAGAACAAAAGTATTCCTATAATTGGTGTAGATTCTCTCACATATGCAGGAAATATTAAGAATTTAGACTCTTTATTAAGTAACGAGAAATTTATATTTGCACAAGGGGATATCAATGACTCTGATTTTATAAAAAAATTATTTGATGAATTTTGTCCATCTTCCATAATAAATTTTGCTGCAGAGAGTCATGTAGACCGGTCTATTTTAGATTCATCTAATTTTATTAAAACTAATATAAATGGCACCTACAACCTGTTAGAATGCTCACTTCAATATTGGAATAAACTGAATGAAAATGAAAAAAATAAATTTAGATATTTGCATATATCAACTGATGAAGTGTATGGATCACTAGAAGCCAATGATCCTGAATTTACTGAGTTAAGTATCTATAAACCAAATAGCCCATATAGTGCGAGTAAAGCTGCAAGTGATTATCTTGTAAGAGCATGGCATCATACTTATAAGTTACCTGTTCTAACTTCAAATTGTTCAAACAATTATGGACCATACCAATTTCCTGAAAAATTAATTCCTCTGATAATATATAATGCAATAAACAATAATGATTTACCTATTTATGGAGATGGCTCAAACATAAGAGATTGGCTATATGTTGAGGATCATTGCAGTGCAATTAGACATATCCTTGATAAAGGTAAACCAGGCGAGACATATAATGTTGGAGGAAATAATGAGAAAACTAATTTAGAAGTAGTCAATCACATATGTAAAATATTAGATGATATGATACCAAAAAAAAATGGTGATTCATATTCTAATCAGATTAAATTTATTGAGGATCGTAAAGGTCATGACTATAGATATGCTATTAATTCTTTTAAGTTGAGATCAGAACTAGGGTGGAGTCCTAAAGAGGATTTTGAATCTGGTATCTATAAAACTGTAAAATGGTATATTGATAATCAAGAATGGATAAAAAATGTTATAAGTGGTGAATATATGAAATGGGTAAAAGAAAACTATTAATTAATGGAAAGAGAATATATTCATCGAAAAGGAATTATTTTAGCTGGTGGAACTGGTACAAGGCTATATCCTGTTACTCAAGCGATCAATAAGCAATTAATGCCTGTTTATGATAAGCCGATGATTTATTACCCATTATCAACATTAATGCTAGCTGGCATAAAAGATATTTTGATAATTACTGCTCCAGGGGATAATGAAAATTTTAGAAAGCTACTTGGCTCTGGGGAAAATTTTGGTATTAATATTTCATATGAAATTCAACAAGAGCCAAAAGGATTAGCAGAAGCTTTTATAATTGGAGAAAAATTTATTGGAGACTCCAATCCAGTATTAATTCTTGGTGATAATATTTTTTATGGCACCAATTTACAGCCACTGCTTTCTAAAGCAATGAATAGAAAGCAAGGTGCAACACTATTTGCCTATCATGTTAATGATCCGTCAAAGTATGGTGTTGTAGAATTTGATATTAATAATAATATTATTTCAATTAATGAAAAGCCAGATGAACCAAAATCAAGCTTTGCTGTTACTGGATTATATTTTTATGATAACTCAGCTATTGAGATTGCGAAGAACTTATTGCCTTCATCAAGAGGTGAGTTAGAAATTACTGATCTTAATAATGCTTATCTAAAAAAGAAATTATGTAAAGTTGAGTTAATGGGCAGAGGATATGCGTGGCTTGATACTGGCTCACATGACACTTTAATAGAAGCAGCTCAGTTCATATCAACTATTGAAAAGAGGCAGGGTTTAAAGATTTCATGTCCTGAAGAAATAAGTTTTTTGAAAGGATGGATAGATAAAGAAAAGGTAGTTGAAATAAGTAAGATTTATAATAATAATGATTATGGAAAGTATTTATTATCTCTAGTAAATTAGTTTAGTTATGAAAAACATATTTTCCCTTGTTATACCAGTATATTTTAATGAAGAAACACTGCTTCAACTTTTTGAAAAAATATTAATAGTTGAAAAAGAATTACATCATTTAGGTGTGGATTTAGATTTAATTTTTATCGATGATGGATCAAAAGATAAATCATTGTCTAAACTTTTAGAAATTAAAAAAAAGAGGGATTCTACAAAAATTATAAAACTTTCAAAAAATTTTGGAGCCAATCAAGCTATCAAATGTGCCCTAGAACATATCAAAGGTAATTGCTTTATGGCTTTAGCTGCTGACCTACAAGATCCTCCAGAACTTATTTCTTCAATGGTTGAAAAATGGATTTCGGGATCAAAACTTATTATTTGTCAAAGAAGGACTAGAAAAGATCCTTTTTTTACCAAGTTTTTTGCTAGTATTTATTATAAAATTATTCGTACTGTAGTTATGAAAAACTATCCCAAAAGTGGTTACGATATGGCTCTAATGGATAAAATTTATCTTAAATATATTTTAAATAGTTCAAAAGGTCTTTATATCCCATTGTTAGTCCCGTGGCTGGGGATAGAGCCAGAAGTCATTTTTTATGATAGGCCTAAAAGACCATACGGTTCATCTAAATGGACATTCTCTAAGAAATTGAATGTTTTTTTTGATACAGTATTCGGTTTTACTGTATTTCCAATGAGGCTATTATCAGGAATTGGATTCTTCACCTCTTTGTTAAGCTTTCTTTATGGTATAAATATTATTTTAAATGCTATATTTGGAAATATACCTGTTGCTGGTTACGCCACAATTGTAGTTTTAATATCATTTTTACTTGGTCTGGTTATTATGATGTTAGGACTTATAGGTGAGTATATTTGGAGAATTTATGAAGAGGTTAATAAAAGACCCTCAGCAGTTATTGAGGAGATTTTCTAAAAAAAGCTTTTTTAGATTTTTATTAACGGGATTTACTGTAACCCTAATAACATTTTTAATTTATATTTTTCTATTAATATTTTTTAAATATTATATTTCTTATACAATATCTTTCATTATTGGTATTCTCATATCATATTTATTGAATTCACTATACGTGTTTGAAAAAAATATAAATTTTAAAAAATTTATCCAATATCCAATAATATATTTTATACAATATATTTTTAATCTATTTATTATTTTATTTTTAGTTGAATTTATGATGATAGAAGAGATGATTGCTCCTCTAATGAGTATTGCAATAATGATTCCAATTACATTTTATCTTAATAAATTCTTCTTTAATGATAGTATTTGAATATGACAATTAATAAAAAAATTGAAAAAATTATATTTCCTCAAATTAAAGACAAAAGGGGAAAACTAACCATATGTGAGTATGGCGATCATATTAAGCATAAAATCAAAAGAATTTACTATTTAGAGAAAATTCCTTCAAGCCAATCAAGAGGCTTTCATGCTCACAAAACTCTTGAACAAACTTTTATTGCAATTTCAGGGAGTTTTTCTATTAGATTAGATGATGGTTCTGAATTTTTAGAATTTAAACTTAGTAATTCTCATGAAGGCCTTTATGTATCATCTGGATTATGGAGAGAAATATATGATTTTTCTAAAAATGCAATTTGTTTGGTATTAGCTTCAGATATTTATGATGAAGATGATTATATAAGAGACTACAATGACTTTATTAAATATAAGAATGATACTTTATGAAAATTAAATTTCTTGATTTATCTAATCAGCATAAAAAAATTGAAAAAAAAATTATAAAAAAGATTAGATCTGTTTCTTTAAAAAGTGAGTTTATTTTATCAAATGAGGTTAAATCATTTGAAAAGGAATTTTCTAAATATTGTAATGCTCAATACTGTATTGGGGTTGCTTCAGGTCTTGATGCATTAATTTTAATTCTAAGGTCTCTTAATATTAAAAATGGTGATGAAGTTATAGTACCTTCAAATACTTTTATAGCAACATGGCTTGCAGTATCGCATGTAGGTGCTACTCCAATCCCAGTAGAGCCAGATGAAATAACCTATAATATAAATATAAGTTCAATCGAGAAAGTTATCACAAAGAAGACTAAGGCAGTTATAGCTGTTCACCTTTATGGCCAACCTTGTGATATGAAATTATTAAAAAAAATTAAAAACAAATATGCAATAAAATTAATTGAGGATGCCGCTCAGGCACATGGGGCTAAACATGAGGGTAATTTTGTTGGCTCTTTTTCTGATGCTGCTGCATTTAGTTTTTATCCAGGCAAAAATTTGGGTGCTTTTGGAGATGCCGGTGCAGTTATTACAAATAACAAAAAGATATATAGTAAGATAAATCAATTACGTAATTATGGATCAGTAAAAAAATATTACTATGATGCATTAGGCTATAATAGTAGATTAGACGAGATTCAAGCCTCAATTCTTTCAATTAAACTAAAATATTTAGATTATTGGAATGCTCATAGAAGGAAAATTGCAAATTATTATCTAAAAAATATAGACTCCTCAAAAATTGTATTGCCTCTAGTTCCAGACTCAGTGGAGCATGTTTGGCATTTATTTATTATTAGATTGAAAAAAAGAAATTTCTTAAAGAATGAGCTTTTGAAGAATGGAGTTGAAACTGGCCTTCATTACCCAGTCCCTCCACATAAACAAAAAATTTATGTTGATAAATATAAAAATTATGATTTGTCGCTTACAGAAAATCTATCAAAAGAAATCTTAAGTTTACCGATCGGTCCTGAGCTGAGTCTAGAAAAAGCAAAAGTAATTGTTGATATAATTAATAAGATAATGAAATATTGAGTGTTACATTATTAACTTGATTTAAAACTTTATTATATATATATTCAATTCAATTTATTCAGGTTGATAAATATGATTTCAGAAAATGATTTATTCAAGGTAGTGTCAAAAGCTCTTTCTACTGAATTAGCAGAGATTAATATGAACTCAAACTCAGATAATCTTCCAAACTGGGATAGTTTAGGTCATATTGATTTAATACTTGAGATTAGGAACCATTATGGTGATGATTATGAAGAAGACCCTCGATTATCTGGTGCAAGCTCAGTAAAGGAAATATTTGAAATATTAAATTCAGATAAATAGATGAAGATAAAAGCACTCACCACTACGTTGGGTGAGAATAAGATAGATATAGAAAAATTTTACCAAAATTCAAAACTTGTAGATAAAACTGGAATTAAAGAGGTTTTTGAAACAAATAAAACTTCTGTAGATCTTGCTGTAGACTCAGTTAATGAGTTAATTAAAAAAGTTGATTTTTTCGATCCTAAGGTTTGTATTATGGTAACTCAATCACCTGATGATTTCTTGCCTGCAAATGTAATCAAAGTTATTGCTAAATCAGGACTTAGTAAGAATATTTTGTCCTTTGATTTTAATCAGGGATGCTCTGGATTTGTTCAGGCCTTTTGTTTATGTTTTCATCTTATTAATAGATACAAAGAAATTCTTCTCATAACTTGTGATAGATATAGAGATAAGTTAGATGATAATGATAGATCGACAAATGCAGTATTTAGTGACGGTTCCACAGCTCAATATTTAATTGATGATGAAGAATATAAAATACTCTATGAGGATCATATTACTGATGGAGATAAAAGAGATTTATTATATCAATCAGTAAATAAATATGAAAATGATGGAAATTTGCACATGTCTGGAGCTGCTATATGGATGTTTACACAGTCTGATGTTGTTCCTCAAATAGAAAAATCAATAAAGTATTGTGTTGATAATAATTTCAAGATTAATGGAGTTTATCTTCATCAAGCTAGCAAATTAGTAGTCGAAGGTTTAAAAAGCATGCTAAGTTGTGATTCAAGTTTAATATATGCCAATTATTATAAGCATGGCAATACCGTGTCTTCTTCTATCCCATTTTTAATAAAAGATTTTCCGATTAATTTAGGCTCAGGTGAAGCTGTCATAATGGCTGGCTTTGGAGTTGGTCTTACTTCTACAGTTTTAGTCTATGGTAAGAATAAATGAAATTGTATATTGTTTATGGGTCTGAGTCGTCCTTGCTAACTGACTTATATAATGATGATAAATCTTTATTTATACGATATTTTAATAAAAATAGAATTCAGGATAAAAAAAATTGTATTTTTGTTAATTCACAGAAAAATTTAAAAAAGTCAATCGATGACTCATTTAAAGAAAATAAAATTACAAAAGTAATTTTTATAGGTGCGGCATTCTTATCTCAAGCCTCACTTTTCATTAATATGGATGAAGATAAAATAAATGAACTAATTAGTGTAAACATTCAGTCATATGTTTCACTAACTCATTTAATACTTCCATATATGTTAAAAATAAAAAGTGGACATTTTATTTACTTAAGCTCATTTAGATCGACTGTTACTTCTAGAGGTATTTCGCTATATTCAGCTTCAAAAGCTTTTGGTGAAAAATTTTTTGAAATCATTGGAAAAGAATATGGATCGTTTGGGGTCTATTCTAGTTCAATTAGAATGGGATATTTTGACGGTCGCATGACAAATAATCTACCCATAGAACTTCAAAAATCAATCCTTTCGGAAGCGGGCAACAGAAAGCTTGGTGGCAAGAATGATCTTACAAATGCAATAGAGTTTATTGAAAAAAATCCCTATACGAACGGTGGTGTATTAGATCTGACTGGTGGAATAAACCATAAGTTTTAATATGCAGTTAAGTCAATTATTTAATTTGAAGCAAATCGAAACCTTCACTTCTTTTTTAGTACCAATAATATATGACAATGATGAGGATGCAGAGCTAATTTTAGAATTGCGTAAACGAAAAAGTGACAATTTCTTAAAGACAACATCATTTAATATTACTGATCAGAAATTATACTTAGAGAAATATATTATTAGAAATAAAAAATATGAAGAAATTTACTTTAAAATATTTGATAAAGTTAAAAAAGATTATAAAGGAGTTGTGAGGATAACAGAACTGCTATCTAAAGAAAATTATAACTGGGAAAGTTTTGTTGTTGCTGAAGATTGCACACCTATTTTGCCAATTGATGTAATGATTTCAATTTACCAAATTGGCTTCGAATATTTAGATAAAGAAAAAATTGGACCATGGTGTGTTAATAAAGAACATAAAAAGATGATGAAAATTCATGAAAAATGTAATATGTATTGTCATGAGTTTGAAGACAATAACTATTTCTGGATAAGTGTAAAAAAAACTGATTATTTTGATAATGTTGCAAAATTTAAAAAAATGGGTTTAGGAATTAAAATGTATGCAGAATGAATCATTAATTGACCTTAGAAGAAATTTATTTAACAATGGTGTTATAAAAGTAAAAAACTTTTTTTCTTCTGCAGATATTAAATCTATTAAAGAAGCTATTAATGAAACCCTTCAATTCCCAAGTCCATTTAAAAGTACAATAAATTCTGACTCAGGTATGGGAGAGTTTTTTATGGATTTCAATAACTGGAGAAGACTTCCAAAAGTGGAAGAAGTATGCAAAGATAAGAAAAAAGTAAATTTTTTAAAAGAGCTTGTAAATTCGAAGAAGTGCTGGTTATTCCATGATCACGTTTTAGTTAAAAAAGGTAAAGCCCCAAGTACTCCTTGGCATCACGATAGACCTTATTATATTATTAAAGGAAATAAAAATCTTTCAATGTGGATACCAACATCTCATGTACCCAGTGAATATGGAATGGTATTTTTGGCTGGATCTCATAAAATTGGAAAGGTATTTGTTCCTAGTTCATTTAGGTCTGGAGAGCAACTGGGAAAAAAGCAGGGCTTTAATGAACTCACTAATCAAGTGGTTAATAAATTTGAACACTTATCATTTGATCTAGAATTAGGAGATTCTCTTGTTTTTCTTAATGATACAATTCACTCTGCTCACCCACATAGCTCAGATTTCATTAGATCATCTTTATCAATCAGATATCTGATGGATGGTGCAACACTTACAACAAAATATATAAATGCGACTCCACCTTTTGATAGATTGGGAGTAAAAATTAAAGAAGATGGAAAAATACCTGAAAATTTTTTTCCTCAAGTATAAATCTTTAAAATAGATTAATTGCGAGCTGGCTTATATGTCTAAAAATTTAACAAATATAATATTACATACTAAGAATAATTTATTAAATATAGATGATAGATCTCAGCATACATTCAATAAATATTATTCAAGTTGCTTTAAAGAAAATTCTGAAATGTGGCTTTATAAGAATGAACTAAATTACATAGAAATTTATGATATTTTATCCAAGTCAAAAAAAAAATTAAGTATATTAGATGTAGGATCGGGATGTGGAAGTGAGTCACTATCATTTGCTTCATTTGGTCACGATGTTCACGGAATTGATATTAAAGCCGATAGAGTAAAAACAGCCGTTGAAAGATCAAAATTATTTAATTTTAAAAGTCCAACTTTTGAAGTTAAAAGTATATTTAATATTACTAATAAGTATGACATAATTTGGATGAATCAAGCATTTCATCATATTGAGCCTAGAGAGGAGCTATGTGAACATCTAAGATCATTGCTAAATAAAGATGGAAAGATTGTTATAGCAGAATCAAATGGTTCGAATATTTTGATTCAAGCACAATTATTTAAAGTAAGAGGTTTTAATACGATTACCTATTTTGAAGATGAACTAGGTAATAAACTCCCTTATGGAAATGAAAGAGTAATTTCATCTACGGGATTAACAAGAATTATGAGAAGATATGATTTTAGATCTCTAACTAATAGATTTTATAGAGTTTTTCCTAATAAAGAAAAATTTTTCAAAATAGAAAAAAAATTTGAAAAAAACAAATTCCCAAGTTTTATTTATTCTCACATGGTAAATTCATTTGAGAAGATAGATTAAAATTTTTTTTAAGATTTCTATAATCTTTATAGACAAATAAATAATTTTTAATTGGTTGCGGGGGTAGGATTTGAACCTACGACCTTCAGGTTATGAGCCTGACGAGCTACCGGGCTGCTCCACCCC
>MDTC01262974.1_pt1 | contig 27056 bp, 23 predicted proteins | sample 811181 | NCBI WGS metagenome assembly MDTC01 (sample SAMN05326644, study PRJNA326480) | marine metagenome | isolation source: seawater | place: Pacific Ocean: North | collected 2011
CCTGTTCGACAACAGCAACCTAGAGGATGCGATGGCAAAGACCATGCGCGACTATGGCAACGGCTCCACTGACTATGGGCAGATGCTGATGGATTTCAAGCACCAGTGCATGGATGACGTAAACAATAAGACCACCATTATTATCCTGGGCGACTCCCGCAATAACTACGGCGATGCCAAATCAGAAATCCTGAGGGAGATGTACGACAAGAGCAAACGGGTCATCTGGCTCAACCCGGAGCCAAAAATGAGCTGGACCGTGGGAGATGCCGAAATGAAAAAGTATGCCCCCAGTTGTCACCAAGTAGAGGTATGTAACTCCCTTACCCACCTTGAGCGGGTCGTTTCAAACCTGCTGCGGTATGCTTACTAAATAACAGTGCGCTCTAAGCTTAGATATAAATCTGCCAAATTATTGAGAATCTTGCCCAATATCTTAGAAAAACTGAATAATATTGCTATAAAATGATCTTTTTTCACTTTCCTTCACCTTTTTGTACGAATTCTCTATTTATAGGAGTTGTGTGACGTCACACATTCGAAAGGATCAATCGGTTCTTTTCATATGGAGGCTGAGAAAAGAAACAGGCGAATGAGCGCCGAGCGTCTCTGGTAAGCGTTTTGGTGTCGGCGTAAAGCGCAGAGCGAACTACGCCGACCCATGATCCTGCGGCTGACACGCCTCGCGCCCATGATACAATCCAGCATTATTGCAAGGTCTCTCGGTTCCCTGTGAAATTTGTCCTGGTCCTAGTTCTCCTGCTATCAATTCAGGCAGCTAACGCTGAGGTGGATGCAACGTCCGTAGATTTTGACTCGCAGACGATTACCATTGCCCTCACCCAGGAACCACCACAACTGAATTCCATGAAGGCCACCGATCAGGTGAGCATTGTCATCCTGAGCCATGTGATAGAAGGACTGGTTGGCTATGATCGAAGGGGCAACGTCGTGCCCGGTGTGGCTGAGCGCTGGGAGATCGACGATAAGACTGCAACCTTCTGGCTACGCAAAGACGCTCGCTGGAGTGACGGTAGCCCCGTTACCGCACATGACTTTGTCTTTGCCTGGAGAAAGACCCTGGAGCCTGCAACGGCATCCGAATATGCCTTTATTCTCTACCCACTCATGAATGGCGAGGCAATCAATCAGGGGAAAATGGACTCGTCTGAACTGGGAGTATTCGCCGACGATGACAGGACCCTGAGAATTGAATTTGCTAGACCAACGGGATACTTCGTCAAGCTAACAGCCTTCGTTTCCTACTTCCCAGTACGCAAGGAATTCTTCGACAAAAAGGGAGGCCGATATGCAGCTGATGCCACTGACCTTCTCTACAACGGCCCATTCAGACTAACGGAGTGGACCCATAGCGCATCCCTGAAGATGGTCAAGAGTGACAGCTACTGGGACAAGGACAACATTCACCTCAACGCCATCAATGCCGATTACATCACCTCAGATACGCGCGCCCGATTGAATCTGTTCATCGATGGCAAGATCGTGCACACACGGCTGGATGGTGAGACCTACAAGGACGCACTGACACAACGGTTCCGGATCCGCCGTTTCTCAACTGGCAATGTGTTCTTTGTCGAATACAACCATAGGCCAGAGCGAATAACTCGCAACCGGAACCTGCGCAAAGCAATCCAGCTTGTATTTGATCCAAATGAGATGGTCAACAAGGTCCTGGCAACGCCCGGCAACCTTCCCGGTATCAGCCCTTTTCCCGTTTGGCTAAACGGCGTCGAAGACAAATTCAGGCGGGAGTACCCGGCCCCAGTAACAGATATTGATGTCGAGAAGGCCAGGGAACTCCTGGAAACAGCCAGGCATGAACTTAAGATTGAGTCATTCCCTCCCCTTGTGCTGCTTTCCGGTGACAGCCCAACCGCAGCCAAGCAGGCTGAATATATGCAGGGACTACTGAAGGCTAGACTCGGTCTGGATATCAAGATTGATATTCAAACCTTCAAGCAAAGGCTAGCAAAAATGACCTCCGGCGACTTTGATATGGTCAATGCCGGATGGGGGCCGGATTTTGATGATGTCATGACCTTCGGTGACCTGTTCGCTTCATGGAACCTGAACAACCGGGGCCGATACAACAACCCCGCATATGATATTCAGGTTCGCACTGCCATGAACAGTTCAGTCCCCAAGATAAGAATGGATGCCATGGGCGAACTACAAAAAATTATCCACGATGATGCCGTCATACTGACCCAATACGAGCAGGGTGTAATTTACCTGATGCACCCCAAACTCAAGGGCGTTGTTCGCCGCGTAATTGGCGCCGACCCCGACTACACCCGCGCACGGGTTGTAAAATAACTGCCTATGCTCGCCTATACGCTAAAGCGTCTTCTCGCCGGTGGTATCACAGTTTGGTTTATCGCAACCGCCACGTTTGTCGCTATGCACCAGGTCCCTGGCGATCCCCTGATGAACGACAAGGCCGTCACGCCAGAGATTCGAAAGAATCTTGAACAGAAGTATGGTCTCGATAAGTCAGCAACTGAACAGTACTTCATATTCCTGGGAAATATGCTCCGGGGTGATTTTGGCATCTCCTTTACTCAGCAGAACCGGCGCGTAAACGACATCATCCGTGATCACTTCCCTGTATCGGCGACCCTCGGACTGCTGGCAATTTTCTTTGCGGCCACTGGCGGCGTGCTTTGGGGTGCGCTGACGGCAATCTACAGAAACCGACTGCCTGACATTATTATTATGTTCCTGGTGATCCTTGGTATCTCAGTGCCAAGCTTTGTATTTGCAGCACTGGGCCAGCTATTGCTGGTCAACATCAACAGCATGCTGGGGCAATCTCTCATCCCGGTGGCCGGGTGGGGCACCTTTGCTCATATGCTGATGCCTTCCCTGGTTCTTGGGCTCGGCACCATGGCATTCCTAACCCGCCTGATGCGTTCTTCCATGCTCGAAGTTGTCAACGAGGAATATATTAAGACCGCCAGGGCCAAGGGGCTCTCCCCCGTTCGTATTTTCTTTAGGCACCAGTTGCGCAATGCCATCCTGCCGGTCATCACCGTACTCGGGCCACAGGTTGCTGCAATTACAACCGGCGGTTTTGTTGTCGAGCTGGTGTTCGCCATTCCTGGTCTCGGCAGGTACTTTGTCCAGGCCGTCCAGCAACTGGACTACACCGTCATCATGGGCACGACGGTTTTCTATGGCGCTTTTCTCGTTTTCATGGTGATACTCGTTGACATTATCTATGGCTTCGTTGACCCGAGGGTGCGGTTGGAATGACCGACATCACGAGTTTTCAACCAAGCGATGAAGATTTTGCCCGCGTTAAAACCGATCTCGCAGTGGAGCAAATTTCACGCCCATCCTTATCCTATTGGCAGGATGCCTGGGTTCGATTGAAAAAGAATACCAGGGCTACTATTTCCCTCTACATTGTCATTGGGCTCGCCGTGTTCACCCTTCTAGGCCCAGTCTTCTGGCAGGTAGACTCATCCTTGCAGGACCTAAACCAGATATCCCAGGCACCATCACTGCCGAAAACCGCGGCGCTTGTGGGCGCTTACAAGCGTTGGGACGGCATCATTCTCGAAGACTTCCCGGCGGAGCCTGAGGCATATGCTAAATCCGTGGCGGCGGTGACAGAATTGCGAGCCTTCGAAGCCGCAACCACACAACAGGTAAGAATCACCTGGAACCCGACCCCTGGTGCCGGCGGCTACAATATATACAGAAACCATCGCGCCCCAGAAGATTTTAACGACCTTGGACTACCACTGGGATCAACCTTTGGCGGCAATGAGGTCAGTTATGAGGATCGCCTGAGCCTTGAATCCCGCGCCTACTATTACTCAATCGTACCTACTGATGGCTACGATGAGTATGAGGTCTACACCGTCACCGCGATCACGCCACAGATGATTATCACCGTCAACGATGCGAGGGACCGGAACCTAATTACGGCAGACGAAGAGAACAACCTGGGCCAGGAAATCCGCCTGGAATTTCACCCCTTTGGCACCGACTACCTTGGCCGTGACATGCTTGCCCGTCTGATGGAAGGCGCCCGGGTTTCCCTTTTTATCGGTATTGTAGCACCATTTATCTACGTCATTTTCGGCATCATTTATGGCGGGTTCGCAGGCTATTTTGGTGGCAGACTCGATGTACTGCTAATGCGCTTCGCAGATTTCGTTGTCGCCCTTCCCTTCCTGCTGTTTATGATTCTGTTCAAAATTGCATTCGGCATTGGACCTGGTGAGAGCGGAATATTTCCCATGCTGGTTGCACTCGTTCTGCTCCTCTGGCCCGCGACCGCAAGACTGGTACGTGGCCAGGTTCTGCAAATCAGAGAGCAGGGGTATATCGAAGCCGCAAGGCTACTGGGCGCAAAGCCAAGCTACCTGATCCTGCGCCACATCATCCCCAATACCATGGGCGTCATACTGGTAACACTTACCTTCGCGGTTCCCGCGGCGATATTCACTGAGGCTTTTCTCTCATTTATCGGCATGGGCGTCGCGCCACCAACACCATCCTGGGGATCTATGTGTAACGAAGGTATCAAAACGATGCTGAGCCACCCCCATGAACTTATATTTCCCGCCACTTTCATCAGCGTGACTGTTCTCGCTTTTAATCTGCTTGGTGACGGTTTAACTGAGGCGCTGGATTCAAGAATGCGATCAAGGGAATGATGCGGTGAACAATCGAATTCTGGAAGTGGAAGACCTCTCCGTAGAGTTCTCAACCTACGGTGGTGACGTCAAGGCAGTGCGCGGTGTAAGTTTTGCTGTAACACGGGGCGAGACGATGGCCATCGTTGGCGAGTCAGGCTGTGGCAAGTCAGTCACCGTACAGGCAATCATGGGCATTATTCCCATGCCACCAGGGAGAATTACGAGCGGGTCAGCAAAGCTTGACGGCAACGAGCTGCTCGGCTTATCCCCGAAGGAAGCCAATGAATTTCGCGGCATTCAAATCGGTATGATCTTTCAGGACCCGATGACATCCCTTAACCCAACCATGACCATAGGCGACCAGATCGCTGAGACACTGGTCGTGCACCTGCATAAAACCTATGCTGAGGCATCTCGTCAAGCCATTGATTTACTTGAAAAAACTCATATTCCAGAGGCCGCAAAAAGGGTAAAGCAATACCCCTTTGAATTTTCCGGTGGCATGCTGCAGCGTGCCATGATCGCTCAAAGTCTGGCATGCAACCCTTCAATACTGATTGCTGACGAGCCAACTACGGCGCTGGATGTAACCATCCAGGGTCAAATCCTGGAGCTCATGGACGAGCTCCAACGAACGGAGAACATGTCCATCATTCTCATCACACATGATCTTGCCGTGGTTGCAAGAATGGCGGATGAAGTTGCCGTCATGTATGCAGGTCAGATAGTGGAGTCCGGCTCAGTAGAGGACATTTTTTACGAGTCCTCACATCCTTACACACTCGGTCTTAAAAGCGCGATGCCATCAAATATAGGTGACCGGGACAAAAAACTGACGCCCATCATCGGTAGCCCACCCGATCTCTTTTCGCCGCCACATGGTTGTGGCTATTTCGCACGATGCCCCTATGCCATGCGTATGTGTGAAGACATGCAACCGACTAACTTCTCGGTGCAGAGGACCGAGGATCACCATGCCCGCTGCTGGCTGCAACACGAGGCCGCACCGGCGGTTGCTGAGGTAAGCCAGAGCAACCAGGATAAAGACAATGCTGGTTAGAACGGAGCAACTAAGAAAATACTTCACCCTGGGTCGTGGACAGACCCTGCACGCGGTTGATGGCGTTTCGCTCCAGATTAGTGAAAACGAGATACTCGGCCTGGTGGGAGAGAGTGGATCCGGCAAGTCAACATTTGGCAAAGCACTAATTGGACTGCATGAGCGGACATCCGGTGAAGCTTTCTACAATGATGAGCTATTGCCTGCTAGGTTTTCAGCTGAGGATCATCTGAACTATTCCCGCGACCTGCAGATGATATTCCAGGACCCCTATTCATCGCTGAATCCACGGATGACGATCCTGGAAATAGTCGGCGAAGGATTACGCATCCAGGGCAAGCACAGCACAGCCGATATCAAGGAACAGGTTGCAGACTGGCTAGACAAAGTTGGGCTGAATGCAGATCACATGTCACGCTATCCGCATGAATTTTCGGGTGGTCAGAGACAACGCATTGGCATAGCAAGAGCCATGATCATAGGACCCAAATTCGTCGTCTGTGACGAACCCATTTCCGCTCTGGATGTCTCCGTCCAGGCCCAGGTAATCAACCTCCTGGAGGAACTGAAGCAATCAATGGGGCTAACCCTATTATTCATCGCGCACGACCTTTCCATGGTGCGCTATGTTTCAGACCGCATGGCCGTCATGTATCTCGGCACCGTGATCGAAACGGGTCCCGCCAACGAAGTATTCTTTGATCCAAAGCATCCCTACACACAGCTCTTGATTGAATCCAACCCGGAACCGGACCCACGGCTGGAAAAAACCAGGGATCATATTCCCATCAAGGGCGAGATCACCTCACCAGTGAACATGGGAGCAGGGTGCCGATTTGCTGACCGGTGTCCCAAGGTGATGGACGAGTGCAAGACCGTCACACCGGAAACAATATCCCTCACCGATTCTCACTCCGTGTCTTGTCATTTATATCAGTAACTACTCCCACTCTATGCTGGAGAGTTGCCCGCACGTTTGCTTTCGACTTTGGTAGCAGAAAAGGTCAGTATGGTCCTCTTGCTTCCGCTGGCTTGCGGCCATCCCGGCTTCCCTCCCTTCCTCCTGAGCTCCTACGGATCTCACTCGTTGTTCGGCGCGTCGCTCTAACGGCTACAGCAAAAGAACCCTACTAACCTTTTCTTGGAGTTGAAATTAGACAGCCTACCCGCAGTTCTCGCTCTGCCCATATCGTCTTTTTACTTGACTCACCTAGTTGCGATGTATCGTTTTCACGACTTTGGAACGTCAGCAGAAGGGCTAACCGAGTCTTGAACCGTAGCCGTCAAGCGAAGCGCTGGACGCTGCAGGGAGGGGACCGCTATCGGACCTGTAGGGGCTTCCTGAAGAAGTGAAGGGAGCCGTGGGCGCCGAGCCCGGAGGGCCGTGAGCAGCGGAGGAGCAAGACTCGGTTAGCCCTTCTGGTAGATTTCCGAACACTGCGGCGGGAGTATGGGGCACCGAGCACGGGGAATCGAACAATGAATGCCGCAAGCAGGGGAGGAGTGAGGTCCGGTTAAACCTTCTGCTGGGTTTCAGAACGTTGCAGCATTCCGAATGCAGTGCCATCTGGTCAAAAAAGGTCCTAAGCAACCGACCTCAAGGATTTGAGGTTCTGATTACTTTTTTCATCGAACAGGTCAACCAACTGCTCAGTCATGGCATCGCCCAACTGCTCAGCATCGGTAATCGTGACAGCGCGTCGATAGTGATGCGTCACATCATGACCAATGCCAATTGCTACTAGTTCAATTTTGGAGCGATTCTCTATCTGGTCAATCGCATACTTGAGATGTTGTTCCAGGTAATTACTCGGGTTCACCAGCAACGTGCTGTTATCCACCGGCAAACCATCCGAGATCACCATAAGAATCTTTCTGTCTTCCGGCCTGCCAGCCAGGCGGTTGTGAGCCCAGAGCAAAGCCTCACCATCAATGTTTTCCTTCAGCAGTTCCTCTCGCATCATCAAGCCAAGATTGCGCCTGCACCTTCGCCAGGGCATATCCGCCGCCTTATATATGATGTGTCGCAAATCATTCAGCCGCCCCGGCTGTGCTGGCTTGCCCTGTTGCAACCATAGTTCCCGCGCCTGCCCACCACGCCATGCTCGAGTAGTAAAACCCAGAATCTCTACTTTTACCGTACAGCGTTCAAGGGTACGTCCAAGAATATCAGCACACATTGCAGCAATGGTGATTGAGCGCCCACGCATGGAACCCGAACTGTCGATGAGCAGGGACACGACCGTATCCCTGAACTTCATATCCTTTTCCTGCTTGAAGGCCAGCGGGCTGAATGGGTCCATAATGACGCTCGGCAGCCGTGAACTATCGAGGGTACCCTCTTCAAGATCGAACTCCCAGGTCCTGTTCTGTTGTGCCATCAACTTGCGATGCAGGCGATTTGCCAGTTTGCTGATAATAATCTGCGAGCTTTGCAGATGTTTGTCCAACACACCACGCAGTCTTTCAAGTTCTACGGATTCGCATAATTCATCCGCGAAGACCACCTCATCAAATGCCTCAGAGAATGCCTTGTACTGGCTTTCCTTGGGGCGAAGCCAGTTCTTGTCAGCCATCATGTCCGGTGGAGCACCCGCCTCGTCCTCATCACCTTCTGCCTCAGCCATGTCCATGGCATCCATATCAGCAGGAACTTCCCCTTCAATGGCATCCGTCATGTCCCCGTCGGCAGACATTTCCTGATCCGAATTTTCTTCGCCGGCATCTGATTCCGAGTCTTCCTGCGCCTCCTCTGAATCGGATTCCGAGTTTTGCTCACCCCAGTCATCCGTCAGTCCAAGATCCGTGATAATCCTGCGGCAGATGGTCGAGAACTCCTCCTGGTCAAAGATTGATGCGTCAAGGTCTTCGAGTTTGTCGCCGATCCGCTCTTCGATATGCTCCCGCCAGAAATCCAGCACTTTCTGGCCACCTGGTGGTGGTGGCTCACCAATGATCTTCTCTCTGATGAGCATGCCAACCGCCTCACCAAGGGGCGCCTGGCCCTGGTGTTCAATACGGTCATAACCATGATTGACACAGTGCTGCTCCTGTTGTGCCTGCAGATTATTCTGTACACCCTTCATCAGGTAGGATCCGATGGAAGCAAGCCGTGCTTCTTCCACCCAGTCAAAAACTTCCTGCGCAACACCGCTATAGGGGCGACGTCCATTGTGAAAGGCTTCATCGTGAAAGCGGGTTCGCAGCGCAAAGCGGTCTGCTGTCCCCCTGAGGGCCGCAAGCTGAGCTTCAGTTAACCCTGTGTCGGGCAAAGGGATCCTTGCCTGGTTACCCTGCATGTAGGGTTTGCCACGACCAAAACTGACCTCCAGCTCATCGTTGCCCGAGATCGCACGCATGGTTGCGGTAGTGGCTTGCTTAAATAGTTCTGTGGCGTCTTCTAGGTGAGGCACATCAAAGATCCTGGTATATCAGGGTCAGGCGAGAACCACATTGGCGCTCGATTCAGGCAATTCCTCTCCCATGCAGCGCTGGTAGTACTCGGCGACAATGGACCTTTCTGTTTCATCACACTTGTTGAGGAACGTCAGGCGAAATGCAAACCCCAGGTCAGAGAATATATTAGCGTTCTCCGCCCACATGATGACCGTCCTGGGTGACATGACCATAGAAATGTCTCCATTGATGAACCCCTGCCTGGTGAGGTCAGCGACGGACACCATGTTCGCTACTGTCTTACGATCCATATCTGGAAGCTTTGACATAACGATATCAATTTCTTTCTCACGTTCCAGGTAGTTTAGTGTGGTAACAATGCTCCATCTGTCCATCTGTCCCTGATTGATCTGCTGAGTACCATGGTAGAGCCCGGTCGGATCACCAAGACCTATGGTGTTGGTGGTTGAAAACAACCTGAATGAGGGGTGCGGACTGATTACTTTACTTTGATCAAGCAGTGTCAGCTTCCCTTCAACTTCCAGAACCCGTTGGATGACGAACATGACATCGGGCCTACCCGCATCATACTCGTCAAATACAATGGCACATGCTCGCTGTAGAGCCCATGGAAGCAGCCCTTCCTTGAATTCAGTGACCTGCTTCCCATCTTCTAGAACAATGGCATCCTTGCCGATCAGATCAATACGACTAATATGACTGTCAAGGTTAATACGAATACATGGCCAGTTCAGCCTCGCAGCGACCTGTTCAATGTGCGTGGATTTACCAGTGCCATGATATCCCTGGATCATACATCTGCGATTGTGGGAAAACCCCGCGAGAATGGCTAACGTCGTCTCATGATTGAAAAGGTAGCTCTCATCAATTACCGGAACATGTTCAGACGGTGACAAGAATGCCGGCACCTGCAGATCAACATCCAGCCCAAATACTTCCCTCGCGTCAACTTTTGTATCGGGTATCCCCGATCCTTCCAGCGCGTCTACTTTCTCTTCCATTACAACAATACCTTTTTACCTATTCAAACGACTTAAACCCAACATCCGCATCCCTCTAGAAAGCCAGCCAGAAGACCTAGATGGGTACCAGTAAATACTCAATCTATCCTGGGAGCCTGGCGGCGTGATTCTAATCGAGGCTTAGCGGGGACGCAAAGAATAGCCTGTATATGCAAAAAATGCCATCGCTGGGCATGACCCTGACACTTGCTATAATCACTCGCCGTAAAGTCCACGGAGCAGTATATGGCGATCATTTACATGGTTCGACACGGTCGTGCGGCGGGATCATATTCCGATGATCTGGACCCGGGTCTCGACGAACTGGGCCAGACCCAGGCCACGCAGGCCTGCGATCAATTGCTGGTAAGCCTTCCCCTGTCGATCCTGTCCAGCCCACTTCGAAGGGCCCGGGAAACAGCCGAACCACTGGCACTCTCACTGGGAGCCGAAATCTCCATTGAAAAGCGCGTGTCAGAGATTCCGTCACCGGGATTATCCCTACAGGAAAGGGGCCCCTGGCTGCAGACTGTGATGCAGGGAAAATGGCAGGATCAGACAAAGGAGCTACAGCGTTGGCAGCAGAGTATGCGGGATTGCCTGCTCGAACTAAAAGAGGATACGGCGATATTCACACATTTTGTCGCCATCAACGCCATGGTTGCGGCAGCTACCAACAACAACAGCGTCCTGGTATTCAAACCCGACAATGGATCCATCACCCAATTTGATACCGGTGCTGGTGAGCTCAGGCTCCTTAACCGTGGTAAGGATGCCGTAACCCACGTCAACTAGCCTATTTGTCTTGGCGTCACCTTTGCACCGGCGAGAGCCATTACAACCGAGGTCAGTTCATCCCACGGGTTGCCAGTCACAATTCCCTTTACCATTTGATCGATATCACTGAGCCTTGACAGCAGTTCTTGAAATTCACGTGCAGGATGATCGCGCAGGCATTTTGATACAGGTTCCTTGCGTTTTGCCCAGACCCTGCCTTTCTTTAAGGCAGCATCCAGGGAAGTTGCGTTTAGCTCAATGGCCATCATCGCCAGGCTCCGAAGCTCACGGCTAAGCATCGCTACGATATATAACATATCAACTCCCTCAAGCTTCAGCCCCTGGACAACCTTGAGTGTTCTTCTGGTATCACCGGCAACAGCCGAATCCAACAGCGTAAAGACGTCATAACGAGAGCTGTTGGCAACCCCTTCCACGACATCTGCCACGTCAATGTTGCCGTCGGAGGAGACTAGTTTAAGCCGTTCAATTTCCTGCACGGCGGCGAGCAGATTGCCTTCGATTCGCTCAACCATGATTGCTACGGCTTCCCTGGAAGCTTTCAGCCCTGCCTTCTTGAAACGGGTATTGACCCAGCCCGGCAAGGCCTTCAGTTCAATGGGCCAGATCTGCACATGGGCACCTGCCTGCTCAATAGTTTTGAACCACTTGGAGGACGATACCTTCTTCTCCAGCCGCGGCATGACCAGCAGAATAACGGTTCCCGGTGTTGGATTTTCAGCAAATGTCTTCAGTGCAGCGCCCTTGTCTCCGGGGCGTATTGAGGACATCCTGATTTCGATCAGTTTTTGCTCAGCAAAAAGTGACATGCTGCTGGCACTGAATAGAACCTGCTGCCAGTCAAAGTTTGCCTCCGCATGAAATAGATCTCGCTCCGTATACCCCTGATTCCTAAGGCCAGACCGGATCTGATCACACACCTCCTGCACCAGCAGAGGCTCATCTCCACTAACGATATAGATTGGTGAGTTGGCGTTCTTAATATGGGAAGTGAGTTTTTCCGGGTAAACCTTCACCGGCTTGCCTCAAAGGAGCGGACCGAGGCATCAACCCTGCGCATAATCTGCAGCACCAGATCTGATCTCATCTCTTCCAGCAGTGTTGCCTGTTCTTCATTGCTGCCAACCAGGCTGCTGTTGTTAAATGTAAATGTTCGTTCCGTCACGACCGAGGTTGATGGAATAACTATGTCGCCGGTCGCGTTTTCAAGCGCTATCTCCACCTCGAGCCTGAGCTCATATTCAGCCACACTGATGGTGCTTGTTGTGGCCACCGCCCGTCGTGAATATTCTTCAGCTTCAATGGCGAGAGCATAGGCCGCGCCCACGCCCACTATAGAGACACCAGACTGACTAAAGCCCCGCTCGAGGTTCTGGTGCAGATCCGCGTACCTGTTCACCGCAGTGATATGAAGGGTCGACAGGGCCGATTCAAAACTGCCGCTGCCTCGCAGTTGAAATCCACAACCGGTGATGCAAATACAAATCAGCAAAATCAGTAAAGTAGGTCGCATGATCCCCTTATCCAACGACGAAGTTGACGAGCTTGCCAGGAACATGGATTACCTTGCGAATTGATTTTTCCTCGAGAAACTTTTCGACATTTTCCAGCGTTCTTGCCTGCTGTTCAATTTCGTCATTACCCATATCGGTCCCAACGGCCATCTTTCCCCTCAGCTTGCCATTGACCTGAATGACAATCTCAACCAGTGACTTTTCAAGGGCACTTTCATCCACCTGCAGCCATTTGGCATTCTCCAGACTCTCACCCTGGAGTTTCTCCCACAGCAGATGGGAGATATGTGGCGTTATGGGAGACATTATCAACACCGCCGCATTCAGGGCCTCTCGCATTACAGCGCGCCCCTGGGGTGAGCTATCCTCGAACTTAAGCACCTTATTCATCAGCGACATGACAGCGGCCACAACCGTATTGAACGTCAACCTCCGGCCATAATCATCGAATGCCTTGGCTAAGGTTTCGTGGGTGACCCTGCGAATATCTTTCTGTGTCTGGTTAAAGTTCTCACTATCTATGGGTGGCACATCACCCGCCTCAAGATGCTCCACAACTGGCTTCCACAGCCTCGTGCGCAACCAGCGATTGGCAGATTCCACACCATTTTCAGACCATTCAAACGATTGTTCCGGTGGCGCGGCAAACATCATTGCCATGCGCACCGCATCAGCACCAAAGCGTTCCAACAGATGCTGGGGATCACCCGCATCACCCGCCGACTTCGACATCTTCACCCCATTATGGAGCACCATGCCAAGCATCAGCAATTTCTCAAAAGGCTCATCGGAGGTGGCCAGCCCTTCATCACGCATTGCCTTGTGAAAGAACCGGGCATACAGCAGATGCAGGATGGCATGTTCCTCACCACCAACATAGTGGTCCACGGAATTCCAATATTTTACACGCTCATCCAGCATGCCACTGGAACTATCGCTGGAGGCAAATCTCGCGTAGTACCAAGAAGACTCCATAAAGGTGTCAAAGGTATCCGTTTCCCTGGTTGCCTCTCCACCACAATCAGGACACTTGGTTTCATACCACTCAGGCATGTTTTTTATCGGAGACGCCACGCCATCAAATTCGACTTCAGTTGGAAGAACAACGGGCAGTTGGTCTTCCGGCACGGCTACTGAGCCACACTTCTCACAGTTGATAATGGGAATCGGGCACCCCCAGTATCGTTGCCTGGATACTCCCCAGTCCCGCAATCGGTAGTTAACCTGTCTGGTACCAAGGTCCTTCTCCAACAATGCATCTGCGATAGCATCAAATGCAGCTTTAAAGTTCAGGCCATCATAAGAACCTGAGTGTACCAGCACGCCGTAATCTACAAATGCCTCAACGTCCAGGTCGCATATCGCTTCACTTTCAGTTAAAGGTGCAATCACCTGCTTGATCTGCAATCCGTAATTTCTGGCAAACTCCCAATCTCGCTGGTCATGCCCCGGCACAGACATTACGGCACCGGAACCGTATTCCATTAACACAAAATTGGCGACCCAGACTGGAATATCCTCACCCGTCAGGGGATGTCTAACCATCAGGCCGGTTGCCATACCCTTTTTATCAAGCTTGGCCATATCCGCTTCAGCAACCTTCACCCTATTACATTCATCCAGAAAGCTTTGCAGCTCAGCGTTGTTTTCTGCCGCCTTAGCGGCCAGTTCGTGCTGCGGCGCCAACGCAAGGTAGGTGACACCCATCAGTGTATCGGGACGAGTGGTATAGACAGTTATGGCATCTGATCCGGCATCAGCCAGCGGGAAGGATATCTGCACACCTTCAGAGCGACCTATCCAGTTGCGCTGCATGGTCTTTATCTTTTCCGGCCAGCCAGGCAGACTGTCCAGATTTTCAAGCAGCTCTTCGGCGTAATCTGTAATTCGTATAAACCATTGCGTCAATTCGCGACGCTCAACCAGGGCATCAGAGCGCCATCCACGACCATCGATAACCTGCTCATTGGCAAGCACCGTCTGGTCGACCGGGTCCCAATTCACCCATGCCTCCTTCTTATACACCAGTCCCTTTTTGAACATTCGCGTGAAGAACCACTGTTCCCAACGGTAGTAATCCGGGTCGCAGGTTGCCAGTTCACGGGTCCAGTCATAGGCAAACCCCATGCTCTTGATCTGTTTGCGCATGTACTCGATGTTTTGCAGGGTCCATTTCGAAGCCGGCACCTTGTGCTTGATAGCGGCATTTTCCGCGGGCAAACCAAATGCATCCCAGCCCATTGGCTGTAGCACGTTCTTTCCTTGCAGCCTCTGGAAGCGACCAATGACGTCAGCAAGCGTATAGGTCCTTACATGTCCCATATGCAGTTTCCCACTGGGATAGGGGAACATGGCAAGACAATAGAATTTCGGTTTCTGGCTATTTTCTGAAACCTCGAAGGTCCCGTTTTCAGCCCAATAGTCCTGAACACCCTGCTCCGCTGTCGAGGGGTGGTATGTCTGATTCTGTGTCTTTTCGTCCATCATTAATGCTTTAGAAAACTCAAACCGCAATTCTACATGAACGCCAGCCAGGGAAGTAAACAACCGGTTTATTTAGGGTGGGGAGCCAGCCAAGTAGCCCCTGCTCACCAACTATCCCGAACTGGGTATGGTGTCTTTCAAATGGATACCAGCGAGGAAAAGCAACAGCAGCAGGCAAAAAATCAAAAGGGGAGAATATCCGTACCGGTGGAAAGGCGTCGTTCCAACCATCACCGCTGCCTCGCCACGCAGCACACCCGGCTCTGATTGGGGCAGTGACTTGACGATCACGCCCCTGTGATCAATCAGCGCCGTTATACCATTATTAGTTGCACGAACCAGGTAGCGCGCATTCTCCACCGCGCGCATCTGCGCCATCTGTAAATGCTGAGAAGGTCCAATAGAAGTTCCGAACCAGGTGTCATTGCTGATGGTGACAAACAAATCCGGCAACGCCGTCGTCGAGCGCACCAGCTCCGCATAGACGACCTCATAACATATTGACAATGACAGGGCGAGTTTTCCCGCTCTCAATGCGGGCTGATCTAGTTCTCCAGAACTGTTGTGGGACATTGGCAGATCGAAGAAGGTGATGATACCGCGCAACCAGTTCTCCAGGGGAACATATTCACCAAATGGTACCAGCCGCCGTTTGTGGTAAACCCCTGCCCCGTCGCCAACCGCGATAGCAGTATTAAGGAATTTCCCTTCATCGTCGCGATCAGGAATTCCCAGCACAAGTGTGGTCCCTAACTCTTTGCCTTTCTTATCAAGCTGTTGCAAAAACCATGAAGCATCTTCTCGAAAAAGCGTGATGGCAGCCTCTGGCCAGACAATCAGGTTGGCTCCCCATTCTGCTTCTGTTAGATCAGTGTAGGCTTTCAGTATCGGCATCACTTCCTCACGGCGCCACTTGGTGTGCTGATCTATATTTCCCTGCACCGCCACGACAGAAATCTCATCGCCAGGGCTGACATAGTCAACCTGGGACAAGCCGTAGCCCGAAAGCCAGATGACCGCCACAGCAATCAGATAGTGGGGCCGCCCGTGCCGAAGAGAGCAATAAAGAAGGCTCGCTGTGAGTACAACAAAAAAACTGACCGCAAAAACTCCTGCCACTGGGGCAAACCCAAGCAATGGAGATGATAAGTGACCATAACCCAGGAATAACCAGGGAAAGCCCGTCAGGAACCAGCTGCGAAACCATTCATCGAGAACCCGCAGGGCTGGGAAGCCAAGAACAAGGCCAAGGGGCAGGTGCGAAATGAATTTCCCATAGACATAACCATGCAGCAAACCTATAAGTGACCACCACAAGACGAACAGAGCAACAAGTGAAACCGCAAGGGCCGGTGACGCACCCCCATAGACATTGATACTGACGTAAATCCAGGATGTCCCCACGCCAAACATGCCGAGGTTGTAGAGATAGAGGCGCAACATGATTCTTTTCGTTTTTTCGCCATCGATAGAGGCGAGCAACAGCAGAACGCTCAGGATACCCAGGGGCCACCAGTCGAAGGGAGCAAGCGAGAAAGGAACCAGCGCGCCACCAACAATCGCGAGGACATGACCAGCCAACGGGTACTTCCGTAGCAGACTGTCTACAGGCAGCAAATTACTTTTTCCCACTCCGTGTCATCTGCAACAGTTTAATCTTCCGACTGTCCGCACTCATCACCTTGAAGTCAAAGCCGCCCACCTTCGCCTGCTCACCCTGTTCCGGCAGATGTCCAAGGTTGTGAATGATCATCCCACCGACCGTATCGAATTCTTCGTGGCTAATTTCGCACTGGAAATGTTCATTGAAGTCAAGAATGGACATCAGCGCTTTGACGGTGTAACTGTTTTCAGAATCCTGCTTGATGAAGTCTTCTTCATCAAAATCATATTCGTCCTCAATATCACCGACGATCTGCTCCAGTACATCTTCAATAGTTATGATGCCGGATACGCCGCCGTACTCGTCATAGACCACAGCGAGATGATTGCGAGCAGTCCTGAACTCCTCCAGCAATATATTCAGTCGCTTGCTCTCGGGAATGGCCGTGCATGGCCTGAGCAAATCACGCATCTTGAAACGTGACCCTTTCTCCTTCATGGCCAGGGGAAGCAAATCCTTGGCCATCAAGACACCAACAACATCATCTGGATTTTCGGTCGTAACAGGAAAACGTGAATGGCCTGATTCAATCACAACGGGGAGGATTTCATCGACGCTCATCTCCAGTTGCACAAAAACGACCTGGGTTCTCGGTATCATTATCTCCCGCGCCTGCATGTCCGAGACGAGCAGAGCACCTTCAATAATATCAAGAGCCTCGGCATCCAAGAGGTTCCTTCTTTCAGATGAGCGCAACAGTTCGATGAGTTGGCCTCTTGAACTCGGCTCACCACTCAAAGCCAGCGAGAGTTTCTCAAACCATGAACGCGACCCCTCTTCACTCATAGGGGTTGCCATAGCCAAGATTTTCCATCAAATCAATCTCTATCTGCTCCATTTCATCAGCCTGATCATCTACCGAATGGTCATGTCCGTGCAAGTGTAAAAGCCCATGGATCAGAAGATGTGCAAAATGAGCTTCAATTGATTTCTTCTGGATTATTGACTCCTTAATGGCAACTTCCTGGCAAATAACGATATCTCCAAGCAGGATGCGACCACTCTCATCCACATTATCAGCAGGGAAAGATAGCACATTGGTCGCCTCGTTCTTGCCCCTGTAAGTCAGGTTAATAGTTTGAATCTCACTCTCATCTACAATCCGCAGACAAACTTCAGTGTCCCGGTCCAGTATCTCCTTGAGGCAAACATTGGCCCAATATTGGATGAGCCCTTGATCGGGAAGTTGTGTGCGCTCGGATACACACCATTGAATATCAATCTGGTGATCAGGCATGGGTATTAGCTTTTACTTGCCTCGATATTTGGCCGATCACCATCCGCTTCGTCATGACTGTCATAGGCCTCAACAATCCTTTGCACCAAAGGATGTCGAACGACATCCTTTGGGCTAAAGCGGGTGAATGAAATACCCTTTACTCCCTGCAAGACACCGACCACCTGCTTTAACCCTGATTTGGTACGGTGTGGCAGGTCGATCTGAGTGATATCACCGGTAACGACCACATTTGATCCAAAGCCTATTCGTGTCAGGAACATCTTCATTTGCTCAACCGTCGTGTTCTGACTTTCATCAAGGATGATGAATGAATCATTCAGGGTACGACCCCTCATATAGGCGAGTGGTGCTACCTCAATAATATTTTTTTCAATCAGTTTCTCGACCCTTTCGAACCCGAGCAATTCGTACAAAGCATCATATAAGGGCCTTAGGTATGGATCGATCTTCTGGCTAAGATCCCCAGGCAGAAACCCAAGTTTCTCGCCCGCTTCAACGGCTGGCCGGACCAACAGGATTCTCCTTACCCTCTCCTGCTCAAACGCTTCAACAGCACAGGCTACCGCCAGATATGTCTTGCCGGTCCCCGCGGGGCCGATTCCAAAATTGATATCATGAGAGCGGATACAGCGAACATAACTGACTTGATTATGCCCCCTGGGTCTGACGCTCTTCCTGTGGGTGTTGATCAAGTCTTCGGCCTTGTCTGCTTCCCGATTCAACATCGCATCAACACCAGATTCCTGCAGAAAGAGGTGCACAGTATCCGCTGTCAGACTGGTTCCGCTGTTCACTTCCCGGTAGAGGTGGACAAGTATTTCGCCCGCAGCCAGTGCCATTTCCTGTTCACCTACAAGTTGAAAATTATTGCCTCGATTTTGAATCGTGACATCCAGCCTGTTTTCAACCTGCCGCAGGTGCTCGTCGAAAGGTCCGCATAAATTTGCAAGCTTTTTGCTATCGTTTGGTTCCAGCTTTATCTGGTGGGGTTGAGCGTTTTCTTCTTGATTCATATTTAGTCGATCACAGAAAATTCAGGATATACCCTCGCCGGAAGGAGTGAAAGTGAAGTTTTTGGGGCTAGGAGACAACAAGCACACCGCGCAGGGAGTTTGGCAGTGCTTCAACAACCCTAACCTGTACAAAATTACCTATCAGGGCTGCATCACCTGATTGGAAATTAACCACCCTGTTGTTCTCGGTTCGGCCCTGTAACTGGCCCGGATTCCGTCTGGAGACACCAGACACCAGAATTGTATGTTCCTTGTTGACCATCGCACGACTAATTGTCATGGACTGCTGATTAATTCTTGCCTGCAGTATTTGCAACCTGTTCTTTTTGACTTCCATCGGTGTGTCATCAGGCAAATTCATTGCTGGTGTTCCAGGTCGAGCGCTGAAAATGAAGCTGAATGACTGATCGAACCCTATCTCCTGAATCAGGTCCATCGTCGCCTTAAAGTCATCGTCAGTCTCACTCGGAAAACCAACGATGAAATCTGATGAAAGACTAATATCTGGTCGAATTGCCTTTAGCTTCCTTATCGTGGACTTGTATTCCAGAACCGTATGCCGGCGCTTCATTCTGGCCAGGACCCCGTCCGAACCACTTTGTACCGGCAGGTGCAGATGGCTCACCAATTCAGGCACCTGGGCATACACCTCAACCAGACTGTCAGAAAACTCTACCGGATGTGATGTAGTGAACCGAATTCTATCGATGCCTTCTATCTTGGCGACTACCGTAATAAGGTGGGCTAGATCCGCAGTGCCCGATTTCTCTGCAGACAGGGGACCCCGATAGGCATTGACGTTTTGTCCCAGGAGATTAACTTCACGGACACCCTGCCCAGCAAGGTGCCGGACCTCTTTCAATACATCTTCCAGGGGGCGAGATACTTCGAGACCCCGGGTATACGGGACAACGCAAAAGGTACAGAACTTGTTGCATCCTTCCATCACCGATACAAACGCGGATGCGCCTTTTACGTTCGGATCAGGCAGGCAGTCAAACTTTTCAATCTTGGGAAAACTAATATCCACGACGGTTGATGCGTTTTTCGCTGAACCAGCAATCAATTCCGGTAATCGGTGTAATGTCTGAGGGCCGAAAATGACATCGACATAGGGTGCCCGGCTACGGATGGCCTCTCCCTCCTGGCTCGCCACGCACCCACCTACAGCGATTACCACACCGGGATTCTCTGCCTTGAGCCGCCGCCAGCGACCCAGTTGGTGGAATACCTTCTCCTGCGCCCTTTCGCGAATCGAGCAGGTATTGAGGAGCAGCAAATCAGCATCTTCCTCACGCTCCGTCACCTCGTAGCCATGAGAATCTTTCAGCAAATTAGCTATTCTTGATGAATCATACTCATTCATCTGACAGCCATAGGTTTTGATTAACAGCTTACTACTCACTGGATCTTATACTGTGATACCAAAAAGGGGCGCCATTATAGACATCGAATAACCAGCCGGATAGCCGAAAACACTTGAAATCTGGATTCCCGCTACCATATGAGTATCTCAGCCGTTGACAATGTCCATTGAAAACCCAAAACTCCGCACTCCGATTAACCGGGTTCCGATGAACAAGGTCGGGTCTTTATCACAGCGAAAACGAAGTATTTATGGCCAGCACTCCAATATACAAAATTATCTTTTTCAATCAGGGACAGATCTTTGAGATCTATGCCCGGCAAATTTATCAGTCTGATCTCTATGGATTCATCGAAGTAGAGGAACTCGTCTTTGGCGAGCGATCACAGATGCTGGTAGACCCCAGTGAAGAAAAACTCAAATCTGAATTTGAGGGCGTCAACAGAAGCTATATCCCGATGCAGGCCGTGGTCAGAATAGATGAGGTGGACAAGGAAGGTATTGGAAAAATCTCTGAGGCAAAAGGTGGCAACGTATCACCCTTGCCAATTCCGGCTTTCCCAAAGAATTCTGACTAGTATTTCCGCTCCACGACGGACCGCAGATTCTCCTGATTAATCCATCGAGTAGGCTAAATGCATCTAGGTGTTCATCGCCAAAGCCAACCCAACAAGGTTGCATATCGGATGGTCGCCACGGGCGAATCTGTCACCTATCTACAACTGGATGAGCGTTCAAACCAGGCGTCTCACCACTTTCAACATCTGGGTCTGGAACCCCGCGATGGAATCGCTGTTTTACTGGACAACCACATCAACTACCTCCAGGTCTGCTGGGCAGCGCAGCGATCAGGTCTCTACTACACGCCAATAAGCACCCTGTTCCAGCAAGATGAAATAGAACATATCCTCACCAATTCCGATGCACGCGTCCTTGTAACATCCAGCACATTTCTTCCGAAGCTGAATTTGAAGAACTTCAGCCAACTGAAAATCTTCCTGGTTGACGAGGGCGACTATCCAAATTGGGGTGAAGCGATCTCAGCTTTCCCGACCACACCGGTGGCTAATGCCTGCGAAGGGGCAGAAATGATCTATTCTTCCGGGACCACAGGGAAACCAAAGGGCGTTCGTTTTCAACTGGACCTGTCACCACCCGGCACCGTATCAACCCTCTTTCAAACTCGCCTGAAAATGCACCAGGTAAATGAATCAACTCGATATCTTTCAACGGCACCCCTCTACCACTCAGCACCACTTAGATACAACCTGATGGTAACGCGCATGGGCGGCACCTCTGTCATCATGGATAAATTTGACGCCGAAACTGCTCTCAGCTTAATCGAGCAATTTGCCATTACCCACAGCCAATGGGTTCCCACCATGTTTGTTCGTCTACTGAAATTGCCTGCACCAGCCAGAAAGTCCTTCAACCTTTCCTCCCTGAGATTTGCAATTCACGCAGCCGCCCCTTGCCCCGTGGAGATCAAGCAAGCCATGATTGACTGGTGGGGTCCGATTCTATTTGAGTACTACTCGGGCACAGAGGCAAACGGTTCGACGGCCATCACCAGCCAGGAATGGCTGACCCACAAGGGAAGTGTAGGCCGAGCCATACATGGCGAAGTGCGAATTGTCGACGAGGATGACCAGGAACTACCAGCAAACAGCATCGGTACTGTCTACTTCGCCAATGGCTCAGATTTCGCTTACTACAAGGATCCGGAGCAGACTGCAGCAGCCAGGAACGAAAGGGGTTGGTCAACATTGGGTGACGTCGGATACCTCGATGAAGATGGATTTCTTTATCTTCGTGATCGCAAATCATTCATGATCATTTCCGGGGGAGTAAATATTTATCCCCAGGAAATCGAAAACACCCTGATCAATCACGAGGACGTCGCTGACGTCGCCGTATTCGGTATACCAAACGACGAGTTTGGAGAAGAAGTTAAAGCGGTCGTGCAACTAGGTGACCATTCAAAGGCATCAGCACAGACTGCTGACCTGCTGATAGACTATTGCCGCTCGAAGATTTCTCATGCCAAATGTCCGCGCTCCATCGAGTTTTCAGAGGCATTACCACGGCATCCCACGGGAAAGCTTTACAAGCGAGAGTTGAGAGAACAATACTGGAAGAATCACAGGTCACGCATTATCTAGCCCGCTAGCCCTGCCATTTACCAATTGCCATTCCTGGAGCCTGATCAACTAACTGCTGCAGAGATTCTATCCGGTCTGCAAACCTGAAGCCCGGGTCTATCTCCAGAAGGGGTAACAGTACGAACAACCTTTCAAAGGCCCGGGGGTGCGGTACCCTGAGATCACTCTCGACGATCATCCTGTCCCCGAAAGCGATGATATCCAGATCAAGTGTTCTCGATTCATATAGCCGTGGCTCAGAGACGCTCGATTCAGAGGGATGCGATTCGTCCACTGCCGAGCCGGCCCTTCGTTTGCGACCATATTTTTGTTCCAGCGCCTGCAGATGTCTCAGCAGCACCATGGGTTCCAAATCACATTCAAACTGGGCAACGGCATTTGCAAAGTCGGTGGCGGCTTCGGCCAGGCCAAGTGGCTCTGACCGATAAATGCTCGACACAAGTATTTCTCCTGTCGCCAGTTCCCCTAGCTCATCTAAAGCACTCGATAGCGTAGTGAAAGGATTATCTATATTTCCACCAAGCCCAACCACAATCTGCTCACCAATCATTCTTAAACTACTTGCAGGATCGTGGTTTTTCAATGAACATGTCAGTTCGCTTTAAAATCATGATAGTTTTGCTGCCCAGCCTGTTAGTCGGCTACGTTTATACACCTTTACAACCGGGAATTACCATGAAAGCTGCCGTTTTGCACGAACATAACACACCGCTGGAGATCGAGGAGGTTCAGGTCTCAAAACCGGGTCCGAGGGAGGTCCTCGTACGCCCAGTAGCAGCAGGGGTCTGCCATAGCGACCTGCACTTTCTCGATGGTTCCTACCCCCACATGCTGCCGACGATCCTTGGCCATGAAAGTGCCGGAATCGTTGAGGAAGTGGGCAGTGATGTCACTTATGTCAGCAAGGGCGATCATGTCATTACATGCCTGTCCGCTTTTTGCGGTCATTGCGACAAGTGCCTGACAGGACATCTCGCCTTGTGCCAAAGCCCCGAAGTTTCGCGGGAAGCAGACCAGGAACCCAGGCTGCACCAGAACAGCCAGCCCATTCACCAGTTCCTGAACCTGTCCTCTTTTGCTGAACTCATGCTGATACACGAACATGCGCTGGTAAAAATCCGGGAAGACATGCCAATGGATCGAGCAGCCCTGATCGGCTGTTCAACGACGACGGGAGTCGGTGCTGTATTTCATACCGCAAAGGTTGAACCAGGATCAAAAGTTGCCGTCATTGGCTGCGGTGGCGTAGGTCTTGCTGCAATTAATGGCGCAGCTATAGCAGGCGCCGGACAGATTATCGCCGTCGATATGGTGGATTCAAAGCTGGAAATAGCCAAGGCCCTGGGTGCAACCCATACTGTAAATGCTAGCTCTGGTAACGCCGTTGGTGAAGTTATTGAGATGACGAAAGGTGGTTGTGACTATACATTTGAAGCAATCGGCATGAAGACAACGGCCGAGCAATCATTCCAGATGCTGGGTAGCGGTGGTACCGCAACAGTCATTGGCATGATTCCCGTTGGCACCATGGTCGAACTCCACGGTGTGGATTTCCTGGCAGAGAAAAAAATTCAGGGGTCAAACATGGGCTCAAATCGCTTCCGCATCGATATGCCAAGATTCATTGAGTTCTACCTGTCCGGGAAATTGCACCTTGATGAGATGATCTCAAAGCATATCAAGCTGGAAGAAGTTAACGACGCTCTCGAAGCACTGAAGTCTGGGCAGGAAGCACGCCACGTCATTATGTTTGATTCCTAAAGAGAGAATGAGCCGCTTGGAGATAAGATCCGAAGTCACCGGAAACGTATGGAAGATCGAGGTTTCCGTGGGTGACCACGTCGATGCCGAGGATGTGCTGCTGATCCTTGAATCCATGAAGATGGAGATTCCCGTTGAGGCCCCCTCCGCGGGCACGCTTACCGAGTTCCTGGTCGCGGAAGGAGATGCCGTTGAGGAGGACCAGGTAGTGGCGATCATCGAGGTAGATACATAGCCCCGCCCCAACAATCTTCAGTCATTTTGACGCAAGTCATCGACAACAGTTTAGACCCTGCGTAAGGTCTCAAAACCTCCAAAATTAAATTCCTGAGGAGAAAGAGAGCCATGGCATCCACTAACCCGCTGGCAAACCTGTTTGGCAAGTCCCCCTTCAAGGGCCTGCAAATCCACATGCGCGCTGTCCTTGATTGCGTGCACGAAATCCCAATTCTGTTTGAGGCTCTGGCAGCAGGTGACCAGGAGAAGGTTATCGCAACCAAGGACAAGATTTTCGAGCACGAGTCAAAGGCAGACCAGATCAAGAATGAAATGCGGGGCGCTCTGCCAAAAAGTCTGTTCATGCCAGTCGATCGGCGTGACCTGCTGGAAGTTCTGCAGATGCAGGACTCTATTGCAGACACGGCCCAGGATATTGCAGGAATGCTGGTCGAGCGTCGTATGGAAGTCCCGGAATTCATGCGGAACCCGATGAAAGACCTGGTACTCCGCTGTATCGATGCGTGCGAGCAATCCGCAAAGATTATCGAAGAACTCGATGAACTGCTGGCGATGGGATTCCGCGGTCGTGAAGCAACCCTTGTAGAGGAAATGGTTGAAGCTCTTAACCTGATTGAAGATGAAACCGACGACCTGGGTATCGACTTGACCAGGATCCTGTTTGAGCATGAAGATGAGATCAAACCTGTCTCAGTAATGATGTGGTACCAACTGATCGAGTGGATCGGAGACCTTGCGGACTATTCCGAAAAGGTGGGAGACAGGCTGCGTCTACTGATAGCGAGGTGAACTGTAGTTAGTGCAGAAAATTGTGCGGTAAAGAATGGAGATCGGCTTTTTTTGGACTCGTACACAGCTGATAGTACCTATTAACAGAAACTGATTCTGGAATAAGTCAATGGAAATTATCGAAACATACGGTTTTATCTTGATGGTCATGGCAATCGTCTTTGGCCTCTACATGACATGGGGCATCGGCGCCAATGATGTCGCAAATGCAATGGGAACATCCGTAGGATCCGGTGCAATTACGGTTAAACAGGCTATCGTGATCGCTGCAATATTTGAGTTTACCGGTGCCTTTATCGCAGGTGGAAATGTTACACAGACAATCCGCAAAGGCATTATCGACCCCTCATCCATTACCAATAGCCCTGAGATCCTGGCCTTTGGCATGCTGTCAGCTCTGCTTGCAGCGGGCATCTGGCTAATGGTCGCCTCAACCAAAGGCTGGCCGGTTTCGACCACCCATACCATCGTCGGAGCAGTCATTGGGTTTGCTATTGTTGGTATAGGCGTCGATGCGGTTGAGTGGGGCAAAGTAGTACAGATCGCCGCCAGTTGGGTGGTATCACCGGTACTTGGAGGAACTATTTCCTTCATACTGATGATGAGCATCCGCAGGTTAATCTTGAATACCGAAAACCCGTTTCAGAACGCAAAACGCTGGGGGCCAGTCTATATCTTCCTGGTCGGCTTCATTATTTCCCTCGTTACCCTGTTCAAGGGCTTAAAGCACCTGAACATTGAGTTAACGGTTGGCATGAGCTTCCTTTCGGCTCTAATTTTCGGTCTTATCCTCGCCGGAATCGGGCGAATACTGGTCAACCGGGTCGAAGTTGACGAAGAATCTGACCGTGAGTTTCACTTTGCCAGTGTAGAAAAAGTATTCACTCCCATGATGATTTTCACCGCCTGCGCCATGGCCTTCGCACATGGTTCCAATGATGTCGCCAACGGCATAGCGCCCCTCGCCGCCGTCGTCAGCATTGTCGAGTCCGGCGGTGAAGTTGCTCAGAAATCTGCCCTGCCGATTTGGATACTCGTCCTTGGTGGCGTCGGTATCGTTATCGGCCTTGCCACTATGGGTTACCGGGTGATGAAAACCATCGGCAGCGGTATTACGCAGCTAACTCCGAGCCGTGGCTATTGCGCGACTCTGGCAGCGGCTGCGACCGTCGTGCTGGCGTCACGAACTGGCCTGCCAGTGTCAACAACACATATCGCCGTGGGCGCGGTTATCGGCGTTGGCCTGGCTCGCGGAGTTGGTGCAATTGATTTGCGGGTTATTGGCAGCATTGTTGTTTCATGGCTGGTAACACTGCCCGCCGGCGCGGCGCTGGCAGCACTGTTCTTTTTCACCTTAAAGGGTATGTTTTCATAATCAAATTTTTGTTCCAAAGAGTAGCTTTTTTTAATGCCACCCATTTCCTTCAATTAGTGCATACTAGTGGTTCATGCGTGTTTCACTGACCGACTACTTAATCAAGGTATCAGTAACTTATTGTCGGTCATTGCAACTGGTAGAACTCCACCCTGTTTAGCTGCTTCCTTTTATGAAGCTTAACCGTATGGACTAAAGCAGATGTCTGATGCCATTAAATAGTATTGATGTCGAAGCAATCAACTGGGTTAAGGGTTATGCCATTCCCTCGGATATCAAATTTCGCCAGATCATCGTTACCGGCCCACCAGCAAGCGGCAAGTCGACTCTTATCCAGAAACTTGGCGGGTGGCCGGAAGAGGGCTGTATTGACCTCTCGCCTGACAACTGGTGGCAGAACCGGATCCTTTCATTCCGGCCCAGGGAGGTCCATTTTTGCATTCCGTTCAAGCAGTTTCCTGATGGCTGTACCGTATTTGACCAGAATTGGCTTGCAGATCCGA
>MDTC01143451.1_pt1 | contig 27030 bp, 24 predicted proteins | sample 811181 | NCBI WGS metagenome assembly MDTC01 (sample SAMN05326644, study PRJNA326480) | marine metagenome | isolation source: seawater | place: Pacific Ocean: North | collected 2011
ACAACGATTTGGGGCCATAGCTCAGCTGGTAGAGCACCTGCATGGCATGCAGGGGGTCAGCGGTTCGAGTCCGCTTGGCTCCATTAATTTTTTAGTAATAGTAGAAGATTTGAGATATAGTTTTTTAGAAACATAACTTTTGTTACTGCTTGATCACGCTTGATCAGAAGATTCTGCTCTATAAAATGCTTTTAGATTCATTTTTAATTTTGACATATGGTTATTGCAAAGTGGGTCAAAACTTTAAGAGAAAATCTGAAATAATATGGTGACTATTGGGCAAGGTATTTTGAATTTAAGCTAAAAGATTAAACTTAGATTGGTTACATCTATCTGATATAAAATTATCTTTAAGTATTTGTTCTATTGATACAGACACTAAAGCAGAGTCTCAAGTTAAGTCTATGGGTCATTCAAACCAAGTTCATTACGCCAAATAAAACTATAGCTATGTAAAAAATGATGCTATAAAAGTTAATAGGAAACTAAATAAATGAAAAATAAAGTAAGAAATTTAATTTTAAATATAGTCGTAGTAATAATATGGCAAATTTCAGCAAATATCTTATTTAATAAATTTTTCGAACGTCATCCAAATATAATCTATTTTTTTATAGTATTGTTCCCAATTATTTCTCTATCTATTAATATATGGATTTTAAGAAAAAAACTAGAAAACAAAAAATATAACGATAAAGCTCTTTCTCTTTCGCAGCATAGTATTAAAAATTATTCTGATCTTGTAAGGATGTATATAAAAAAAATACCCTAATGATATTGATAGAGCAATGATGAGATCTGTAGGTTCGCCAAACTTAACAAAAGGAATTGAATGGGGCGAAACACTATTTAAATTTCTTCTAAAAGTGGGATTAAGAGAAAATATGTCATTATTTGATTTTGGTTGTGGTTCAGGCAGATTAGCATTAGCTTTAAAAAAAAATAATTTCAAATGTAACTACTCAGGACAAGATATAGTTCCTGAATTAATTAATTATTTAAAATTAAAAGTCCCAAATGCAAATGTAATTTGTACAAAAGAAAGGAAAATATTAATGCCTGATGATAGTCAAGATATCGTTGTTAATTTCAGTGTTTTTACTCATTTATTGTTAGAGGAGATATTTATTTACATGAAGGATATTTTTAGGGTTTTGAAACCTGGAGGTATTCATATATTTTCTTACCATGAATTTGATTTAAATCCATTTCCAAAACAACCAATAAAAGTTTATTTAAGAGATGCAAATTTAGATAATGATTTAGTTATACTAAGGTATATTGTATCTTATAGAGATCTCTTAGAAACTTTTGCAAAATCATAAAAAGCATAATATTGTTTATATTCAACTGACTATTAATTGCCATTGCAAAAGTTAATAATTTTTTTTAATTAAAAAAACAATCTACATTATATGTAAAATAAGAAGATGCTATATAATTAATAAATTCGTCATTTAGCTAATTTAAAAGATGGATAAATTGACAATTCATTTAGGCCATCCAAAAACAGGTTCGAGTTTTATTCAAACCTTCCTAGCATTAAATATTGATTTATTAAATGAGTTTGGTATAAATTATCCATTTAAAGGTAACTTACCTAATGCGAAAAAAGGGTATATGGTAAATGGCAATGGAGGAGAATTAATAAGTAAAGACGGTAAAATAAAATTAAAAATATCAGAGACAAAGAATATTCTTATAAGCGATGAAATTTTATTTTACCGTCTCTTAAAGTTGAATAATATTGATAGTTATCTAAATACTTTTTCAAAAGATATAAAAATAATAATTTATACTAGAAATCCTTTTGAATTACTAGCATCAGAATGGGGACAATTAATAAAAAGGCATAACTATGTAAATGATTTAAACACTTTTTTAATCCAATATCCAAATAAAATATACGAAACCTTGCAAAAATGGATTGAATTATCTATCAAATATAATTTTAAATTAAAAATAAGAAATTACTCTTATATCAAAAAAAATCTAATTAAAGTCTTTTTGGAAGATATTTTTGATAAGGAAATTGATATTAATAAATTTCAAATACCTCCCCTAAAAAGAATTAACCGCTCCTTAAGTTTGTCTGAATATGAATTATTAAGAGTATTTAATATTCGACAGCCTAAAGAGAAAATTTCAGATATCTTAATAAATTTAGCACCTGAAATAAAAACTTCTAAAATTAGAATTTCAAAAGAAGCTTATGAAAGAACAATTTTAAAGTATTCGGATAAAATAAATATTATCAATAATCATTTAAGTGTAGACAATCAAATAAAAATAGAATCATCGAAAGAGGTTTGTATTCAAGATACAGAATTAAATCATGCTTTTTTAAATAAAAGACAAATAGAAATAATTTCTAATTATTTAAATAATTCATATTTCAAAGATGAAAATTTATATCATACAAATGATATTAAAGTATTATTTAAAATTTCCCAGAAAATACTTCTTAACAAAAAAAGTCTAAATAATCATGATTCATTTGAATTGATAAAAATTGCCTTAAAAATCAATCCTAATGGTCCAATCTTAATGAACCAATTTAAGAGGATACAAAATCTTCTTAAGAAAGCAAACTTTAGCAAAAATATTATTAATTAAAGTTTTTTTAATGAAAGCAAAAGATTATTATTATTGGGATTAAGAAAATGTGCTAAAAAAGAAAAATATAATCTTTGTGAATTATTTTCTGAAATATAAGATTTATCCATGAGATATTTAAACAAAGGCTCTCTTAATAAAAAATAATTTTTATTTGATCTAACTAAAACTAATAACCTTATTAAAAAGTCACTTTGATACAGTATTATAGGTTTCCAATTATAGTTAATATATGTATTTTTAAATAGTTGATTTCTCCCAAAATATTTTAAAGCAATATATTTATTAGAATTACTATAATTTTTTAAGAGATCTTCTCTCTTGATAGGAGACAAAATATATTTTTCTTTATCAGTTTTTATTGGGAAAGGTTTTGAAAACAAAAGGGTTTGCGATTCATGACAATACTTCAATATTTCTTTTTTTATAAAGGCTTGTTCTCTAGATATACTTAAATTGCTTTTTTTTTCTTTATTTAATTCGATAGATGAAAAATCTTTTAAATTAAAAATATTGAGAAAATCATAAATTACGTTATTTTCCTCAAATTCAGATACTTCATAAACTTTTACTATCATCTCGACTTCTTCAATATCCCATTTACTGATAATTTTTTGATAGTCTAAAATTTCATTTTTAATAAGTTTATTTAATAAAACTTGTGGAGTTTCTGGAGATTTGCTTGTTTTAACTACTTGTGAATACCAACTTTCAAAAAACTCATCTTGCCTTCTAAAATATACGATTACTTTGATTGAGCATAAATCTTTAAAATAGGAAACTAACTCATCAATTTCATGATTTGAAAGGCCAGGAAAATTTTCTGAACTAATAATAAAGTTTTTAAAATTTGATTCATTTATTTCTGAATAAATATTCTCAAGATTCTCCTTTATCCCCAACTGATGAATAGAGTTTTTGTCATTTCTTTGATGATTTCGGCAAGCAGCAAGGTGATTAATCCCAGAGGTTCTACCACTCTTACAATATTGAATATTATTTTTATTTAAGAAATCCGTATTTTCTGAGAGAAATTCTTGAATTGCTGTTGTACCTGTTTTACCAGTCCCTATATGAATATAAATATTCTTCATAAGATAATTCTTATTATGTTAAAAATTCAAGTTTTAAATATTGTATAGAATTTAAGCATATCTTATTTACTAAATAAAATTAAAAAATTTAAACTAACCGTTTATTTTTTGCAATATAGTGAATCAATAAGGATTTTCATTTTAGTTAAAAGTGAATTTTTCTATTACTTAAGCATAATGTTTGAGTCTCTTCAATGCATTAGAATATAAATCATTTCTTTTATCTTTATTATCTAAAAGAAAATGAATATTTTCACACCATAAATCTAAATTATTTTCAAGTAAAATTCCATCAAAATTATTATTAATAAAATTTGAATAAGGAAGGTTCTTTGAATATATACCAACAGCTCCTAATCTTGTTGTATCAAAAAACTTAGTGGGCGATCTGTATAAATTAAAATTAGAAAGTAAAATTGGATTTAAAACAATATCAACACATCTGTTTTGTGAATCAAGAAGAAATGAATTCCAATCCATTGGAAAAATCATTTTTAATCTTGGAATAGACTTAAAGTATTTATACCAACTTTTATCAATAAATAATTCGATTAGACAATCATTTCTTTCTGCTTGAATTTTTTTTAAAATTTTTTTAATCCACCTTAATTCTAAAACATGAGAACTGGTTCCTATATAATTTATTTTAAATAACTTATTGACTTCAGTGATTTTTGAAATTCTCAAATCCATTACCTTTATATTAATCTTATTATTTAATTGAGATTTAACTTTGTTTTTTAAAATATTATTTGTAACCCAAATTTCCGAAATAAAAAATCTTAAAAAATTTTTGTAACAGTAAATTTTAAAAAACAAACGTATTTTATAAAGAAAAGGTAACTCAGAAAATATATTTAATGAAAGCAAGTTATCATCTAATAAAAGAATAATATTGGTTTTTCTATTAAATAATTTAATTAAATCAAAAATGACAGAAAAAGGAATATATCTTACCAAAATAATTGAATCTGCTTTTTGTAACAATTTTTTTGAAAATCTATCTTTTAAATTTATAAAATTTGCATTTAAATGGGATAGCCAATAATAAGAAGTTGGATTCACTCCACTTTCCAAAACAACAATAGACTTTTTTTTTATCAAAATATCCTAAAAAATTCAAAGATAAATTTCATAATAAAATATTCACTGCTTAAAAAAAAAAACTAATAAAAAAGTTAATCTTTATAGTTATTGATTATATATTAACTTAAGTTTCTATAAAAACTAAAAAGTGCCTCATGATATTCCTGCTGACTTGAAAAACTAGTAGGATTAAAAACTTTAACTTTTTCAATATTAAAATCTATTTCATCTGAAAAAAATCTTTCAAGAATAAAATTAACAACATTTTTTTTATATTGCACATTTTTCTTTGATTTCTCTAAATAGCTAAATTTCCATGCAATTACTTTTAAATTATTGGATATCGATAATTTTGATACACTTTTAGAAAACCTTTTATCTATTGATGTATAAATAGAACCACTTGGAAATATTAAAATTCTTTTATTAAAAAAACAAAATTCTTTTAAAAATAAGTATGCAAATTTTCTTTCATTTAAAATCAAATGATTAAAAGTAAAATGACCATAATTTTTAAGAGTTAGTTCAAAGAAAGGTAATATTTTCGAAAGATGATTTTGTACTGTAGTGATTGTTGGAATTCTAAAAATATATTGTGCAACAAAAATATCAAAAGGATTCTCATGATTTGCTATATGAATCCCATCATAAAGTAATTTCACTTTTGATTGAGAATCAACATTGTATTTAATTCCCAATGAAATTGAACAAAAATAAGCCGCATAAACAAAAACTTTCTTTGAAAACTTTTTAAAATTTAGAAATATAAAAATTATATTAAGGCAATAAAGAAAATAAGAAAATAAGAATAAAATTACCCTTAAAAAAAAGATAAATATTTTAATTATTGATTTAATACTTCTCAAAAGAAAATACACTGCTGAAAGGGAAAAAACCGTCAAAATTCCCATTTATTTGAGAATTTTCAAGAATATATTTATAAAATTTATCAAATAAATTTTTATTAACTTTTTGAGGTTTTTTAAAGAAAGATATCAAATTATTTTGATCTGTTAGTCCCTCAAAATTATATGGAACATAACCAAATGATTTTACAGGTATGGAATGATAAAGTGATTGATAACCTACACTACTATTTATTAGAACTGTACCTTTACATAAGTTGTTTCTAAAAATTTTAGATAATGGAAAATCGTGTATATAAAAAATATTTGAAGCAACATTATATTTTCTGGAAACTTTAAGAATAAATTTCTTGTAATTATTGTATCCACGATCTCTAGGATGATGTTTAAAAACTAAATTTGTATTTTTTAATTTTGAACTAGAGAAATCTTTAATAACTTTAGTAATAAAAGCAAAGTTATTTCCTATTTTCGATCCTTGTGTTACTTGACTATCAGTTGAGACCTGAAGAATTACTATGAAAAAAGGTTTCTTTGATAAACATTTTTTCTTCTTTTGGTACTCTTGAAATTTGTAAAAGTACTTTAAAAAAAAACCTTTTATCTGAAAAAACAAATAAATTGGTTTTGGTTGTAATTTATGCTCAAATTTTACTAATTTATAATCTGTAAAACAATGGGTTATAAAAGTAATTGCTTTCCATATTTTTCTTATCCTTAAACCATGTTTCCTTGGTATCGGTAATTTTTTATATTTAGATTTAGAATCGTAAAACTCTCTATTATGTATAAAGCTGCTTTTATAATTAACTCCTTTTTCTTCTAAAGTTACAAAATTAGGTCTTAAGTAACCTAATTCAAATATATAAGTATTTATATTAAGACCTTCTTTTTCAAATTCATCACTCAAAATTAATGCTTGCTTATGAGGCTCTAAAACATTTCCATACATAAAAATATGTTTTATTTTGTTTTTTCGTATAATTTCTTTAAGAAATTTTTTAAAAAATTTTATTTCTTTATCGTAAAAAATTCTTTTTGAATTTGGAAATCCATACTCAAATAAAGGAAAACTTATTTTAAAAGTTTCTATTTTATTTTCTTCAAAATAATTAGACAATCTAGAGAAAAAAGTTCCTATAGGGCCAACAAGTAAAAGTACAGGTCCATTAATTAAAATTTTTTTTTTAAATTTAGGAAAATTATTTTTGTCAATCATCTTATTATTCCATTTCTTCTAAAATTATCAATTATGTATCCCCAATACTTAAATATAATTTGCTCAAAACTTTTGTTGTTTTTTTTATAAAAAGGTAACTCTGCAATTATATTTTCAATTTCCGTAAGGCAATTATATTTTAAACTAAAATAAAAAGGATATTCAATTAATGAAATATAAACAAGTTCTTCTAAAGATAATTTTCTTTGCCTTCTGTTTACGTAATTAGTATTTACAAATTGATCATCTGTCAACCCCCACCCAGAATAAAATGGGAATCCATAAGTAGTAACAGGCAAACCTCTTATCAAAGCTTCAAACCCCCCTAGAGAGGTGAAAACAACAACCCTATCAACAATATTAAAAAGATCATTTATTTCAACGTTGGAAGTCACCACATCTGCTAAATATTTAATAGAATCCTCCTCTGGACCTTTAGATCTTAATCTAAACTCTAAATCAGGATGCTGCTTATAAATTATATAACCATTAGGATAATCTATTTTACATTGTTTAACAAGAGAATAATTTGTCCTATCCATAGATTTATTTGGGACACCATATATTATTGAATTATCAGTTTCTACTTGACCAAGAACTAATATTTTTTCTCTATTTAATGATTCCCCATCAAAAAAGATTTTGTTTTTTGATTTTAAATTATATTTACTTATTTTAAATTTTTTAAGTTTTTCAATAAGATTTTTTGATCTAATTATTTGATTATTATTTAGAACCATATTTTGAAGCAGATCTTCAAGATTATTTCCTGAACTAAAATCATAATGGATTCCTTTATCGTCAAATAATAAACTTAATGGTGAATATAAATCAGCTCCAAGTCCTACAGACCTGACAAAGCCATCTTCCACAAAAGTTAAGTTTTTCTCAGAACAATCTTTTTTCTCATGTTTTTTAGATTTCCCCCAAATAATATAATTTTTAATATTTTTTTTTAAAACTTTCAAAATTGGAAGTTTTTTACCGGTTGGATCATATATATATCTATTTATTTGTCTCTTCTTCCAAGGTGTTAGATTTACACCTTGAAAATTTTCTGGTATTAAATTTGTAATTTTTCTATTTTTAATAAGATATTCAATTATTTCTTCTATTTCACAAATTTTTTTTGTTCTAGGATCTAAATAAACTTGGTATTTAATTAATGCTCCAAAAATAAGTTGTTCGAGTGAAATATTTGATTTTTCATTTCCTCCTGGCAATCGATCATGATCGATAGTTAAACCTAATCCTGAATAAAATGGTTTACCAAAAACATGAACTTCTTTTTCATAAATTAAAGCTTCAAAGCCTACTTGACTAGATACTACGCAAACAGCCTCAGAGAACTCAATAAGTTTATTAATTTGTCCTAATACGCTAACAACTTCTACTTTTCTATGAGAAAAAAATCTTTTATGAATACATCCATTTTTTTTTAAACTAACACAATCAGGATGAGTTTTAATTATAAATTTATGATCTGGCCACCTTTCTAGGGCGAACATTACCATTCTTTCAAATGAATATAGACCAGCACCTCCATAATTTATTGATAAATCTCCATAAACTTGATCTATTAAAAGAATATAAGGTGTTTTTGGTGGTTCAATTATATTTGGGAAATTATATTTAGATAAGCAATATTCTTTCCATAAATCTATAATTTTTTTTGATCGATCTTTTTCATTACTAGTTAATTCTTTCTTGATAAAATAAAAAAGATCACTTTTACTCTTGTAATCGTAATAAATACCTTTAGTGTCATAACAGATGCTAAGCGGTAAATTCTTTTTTTTCACCCCAAAGGAATGAATAAAACCATCTTCAAGAAAAACCAGCTTTATTCCTCTATTTTTAATTTCTTTTATTGCATTTCTAATTTCTTCTCCAGAACTTTTCATGCCCCAGACGTATTTGAAGGATTTATTTAATTTAAAATTGATAATTATCTCATAAGTCCTAGAATAAGGAAATAAAAATTTCCTTAACAATTTTTGAAGTTTATACATTGTTTACTGTATATTTCTAAACTATATCCCTTTAGGGTATTAAAAAAAACTAACCTAAATTTGATTAATATAGAATTAAAATTACATTGAAATAATTCATCCAAAATCATGATCAAATTTAAATTTAAAATATTTATTACTAAAAGTTAAAGTTGAATGAATAAAAGAAAAGGTATTATTTTAGCAGGTGGAACAGGTAGTAGATTGCAACCAATAACCAAGGTTGTTAGTAAACAATTATTACCTGTTTACGACAAACCAATGATTTATTATCCATTGTCAACTTTGATGCTTGCTGGAATCAAAGATATCCTAATTATAACTAGACCATGTGATAAGAAAAACTTTATTAATTTGTTAGGAGATGGTTCGCAGATTGGGATTAAGATTCAATATGCGATACAAAGTAAGCCTGAGGGAATTGCTCAAGCCTTCATAATAGGGAAAGCTTTTATTAAAAATTCACCAGTAACATTAATTTTAGGGGATAATTTATTTCACGGACATGATTTAATAACTTGTTTAAAAAAAAATTACTTTTTAAATGAAGGTTCTTCAATTTTTGCATATCCTGTGAGTGATCCTGAAAGATATGGTGTTATTTCATTCGATTCATCAGGAAAAGCAATCAGTATTGAAGAAAAACCTTCCGATCCAAAAAGTAAATATGCAATTACTGGACTATATTTTTATGATCATACAGTGGTAGAAAAAGCGGAAAAAATTAAATTTTCCTCTAGGGGTGAACTTGAAATTACTGATTTGAATAGACAATATTTGGAGGAAGGAAATTTATTTGTTGAGAAAATGAATAGAGGAATGACTTGGTTTGATACAGGTACTTTTGACTCCTTGAATGATGCAACTTCATACATAAGATCATTAGAAAAAAGACAAGGTTTAAAAATTGGTTGCCCTGAAGAAGTTGCATGGCGAATGGGATTTATAAATAATAATCAATTAAATACTCTTTCACAATCATTACTCAAGAGTGGTTATGGAAAATACCTACAATCATTAATTAATGAGAAAATAGAAAGTGAAATTGCAACTTAATCTAATCACCGTTCACATATGGAAATAAAAAGCCTAACCTCAAACAAAGGAAATATTTTGGATGGAGCATTTGTTTTGAAACCATCAATTTTCAAAGATTCTAGAGGGTTTTTCTACGAAAGTTGGAATCAAAAAGTATTCGATAACTTAGTTGGTGAAAAAATAATTTTTTCTCAAGATAATCATTCAAGTTCTAATCTCGGGGTACTTAGGGGATTGCATTATCAAATAGAACCATGTCCGCAGGGGAAACTTGTAAGGTGCATTAATGGTTCAATCTTTGATGTAGCAGTTGATATCAGAAGTAATTCTCCAACATTTGGCGAATGGGTAAGTATTATTCTTGACAAAGAAAATAAATTCATGTTTTGGATACCTGTTGGTTATGCTCACGGTTTTTTAACCCTTGAAGATAAATCAGAAGTGATTTATAAAGCTAGCGGGCATTGGAGTAAAGAGCATGATAGATCTATTAAATGGGATGATAAAAAAATAAATATAAAATGGCCCTTAGGAAAGATAAAAAATTTGATGCCTATAATTTCACAAAAAGATTCCATTGCACCCAACTTGGATAATGCAGATACTTTTAAATAATGCATAAAATGAAAATTTTGTTAACTGGCTCTACAGGTCAACTTGGAAAGGCAATTTTAAGTACCAAACCAGATAATATTGATTTATTAATTCCTGAAAGAAAAAACTTTGACTTATCTAGAGTTGAGTCTTGCAAAAAAATAATTTTAAAGGAAAAGCCAGATTGGATAATTAATTGTGCGGCCTATACTGCTGTTGATAAGGCGGAAGAAGAAATAGAGCTTTCTAAAAATATCAATAGTTATGCTCCTGAAGCTTTTGCAAAATGTATTAACGAATACAATGGAAATTTATTGCAAATAAGCACTGATTTTGTTTTTAACGGAGAACAAAATTATCCTTACTTAGAAAATCAAATCACAAATCCTATAAACCACTACGGTTATACCAAAGCATTAGGAGAAAGTCTTATTACCAAAGCCCTAAAATGTAAGGAAAATGGTACTATTTTAAGAACGAGTTGGGTTATAAGTCCTATTGGAAATAATTTTATTCTAACAATGTTAAGATTACATTCTGACAAAAATTTTCTAAATGTTGTTAATGATCAAATTGGGGCTCCAACAAGCTCAAAAGATTTAGCAATAGTTTGTTGGGAAATAATAAAATTGAAAAAAGCGAAAAATTTACCTTTTATTCTTCATTGGAGTGATGCAGGTGTTACGAGTTGGTATGACATTGCTGAAGCCGTTGGAGAAATAGGAATAGATTTGGGTATTTTGGAAAGAAAAGCTAAAATAAATCCAATCAAATCAATTCAATACCCCACTCTCGCGAAAAGACCTAAATATTCTCTTCTAAATACAACAAATACTTCTGAACTTTTAGAAAAAAGACCAATTCACTGGAGAGAAAATCTTAAAAGAATCTTAATAGATTATAAAAAATTAAACCTAAATTAATTTTTTTCATTTTATGAATTTATTTAAAAGACAAGTTGAAATACCAAGAATACTTATAACGGGTGGAAGCGGATTCATTGGTGGGGCTTTGATAAGAAAAATTCTTCAAGAAACGGAATGTTTGATTTTTAATTTAGATAAAATGAGTTATGCAAGTAGTTTAGAATCAATTAATAATACATTAAAAAATATCGGAGATGACAATTACACTAGGCATAATTTATTAAAAGTTGATCTTTCAAATTCTTCTAAAACAGAAGATGCAATTGCCTTTTCTAATCCTGATTTAGTTTTTCACCTGGCAGCAGAAAGTCATGTTGATAGATCAATATCAGGTCCTGAAATTTTTATAAATAGCAATATTGTTGGCACTTTTAACCTTTTAGAGTCTGTAAGAAAACATTACAATAACTTAAGTTCTAAAAGAAAAGAAACATTTAGATTTCTGCATATTAGTACGGACGAGGTTTTTGGGTCTTTAAATGAGAAGGGATATTTTAATGAATTTAGCCAATATGATCCAAGAAGTCCCTACTCAGCTAGTAAATCTTCAAGTGATCATCTTGTAAATGCTTGGCACCACACTTTTGGTCTACCAACAATTACTACAAATTGCAGTAATAACTATGGACCTTGGCAATATCCTGAAAAATTAATTCCAAAGATCATAATGAACGCTATAAATAATAAAAAAATTCCTATTTACGGTGATGGAGAGAATATACGTGATTGGCTCTTTGTTAGTGATCATGTTGATGGACTTATTAAAGTTATAAACGATGGGAACATAGGAGAAAAATATTGTATTGGAGGAAATGAAGAAAAGAGTAATAATCAATTAGTAAACATCGTTTGTGAATTATTAGACAAAATTAGACCTCAAGAATCTTCATTCAAGAACTTAATTACTTATGTTGAAGATAGATTGGGGCATGATAAGAGGTATGCTATTGATTCATCAAAAATTAAATCAAAATTAGGGTGGGAACCTTCATATTCATTTGATGAAGGAATAAAAATTACAATCGAATGGTATTTAAAAAATTTAAATTTCATGAAAAACTTATAACTTTTATATTAAAAATCTATTCTTAAGTAAATATGCATTTATCAAAGAAAAGTGATATTATTAAAAAAAAAAAATTGAAATTGACTCAAAATCTTTATAAAGTTTTCAAAGAATGCTTGAAAAATAAAGATAGCACTAAAGCAAAAGAAACAGCTTTACTTTTAATAGAAAGTGAATATCCTTATATTTTAAAAAAAGATGCCATAAATTATTTAAAAACAGAAAATTTATATACATCAAAAGCTTCCTTAAATTCTCCAAATAAAAAACTTTACGAATTCGTTATTGAAATTCCTGAAAGCGATGAGGACTCTACTCTAAGCTTTAAAACATGGTTCCCTTGGAGAATATATAAATTAATACAAAGAAATAATAATGATTTTTTTGATAAAGAATTTTGTTTCAAAGAATATAATGAAAAGTTTTTAAAAGAGGGAGTAAATACATTAGGTATACTTAAAAATATAAGTGAAAATCTTGTTAAGGAGGAAATAGAAAACTTTTTTGATTATGATTTTTATAGATCATATGAAGATTTGAAGGATTGGAAGGATGAAGATCTTTTAACACACTATGTAATAAGGGGTATCGAAGAGCCGCAAAGAAATCCAAATCTTATCTTCGATAATAAATTATTTATTCAGTTATATCCTTGGGTTAAGGAAATAAAATTAAATCCTTTATTTATCTTCCTTTTATGGCCTGAAGAATTTAAAGAGATGGTTATTGAAATAAAAAAAAATTATAATATTCTTAAATCAGAAACTTCTTTAGACCCTAATAAAAAATGGGCGATGAAGAATATTGAACATCAAAAAAATAAAGATATTTTTGATTATCAAAGAATTTTATATTTATTAGAGGAAATAACAAGTACTAATAGAAGGATAAAACCAAATTTTAAATCTCTCAATTTACATATAGTTATCCCTGACTTTCAAAAAGGAAGCGGGGGCCACATGACAATATTTAGAATGATTAAACACCTTGAAGATCTAGGGCATAATTTTTTTATATGGATAAAAGATTACAACAAAGATAATCATCTATATGGTCCTCATCAAACAATTACAACTCATTTCCAGAAAATCAAAGCCAAAGTATCTGAACTAAATACTCATTTCGCTTTTGTTCACGGTGACGGATTAATAGCTAGTAGTTGGGATACTGTTGACATTGTGATGAAACACAAAAGTTTTATTGAGAAATTTTATTTTGTACAGGATTATGAACCATTCTTTTTCCCAAAAGGTTCTAATTTTATTTCTGCAGAAGAAACCTATAAAAAAGATATTAGAACAATCTGCGCTAGCCCTTGGCTAGACAGACTTATGAGGGAAAACTTTAATAAAGAATCCTGTTTTTTTAACCTCTCTTATAATAATGAAATTTATTTTCCCAGAAAAAAGAATCTCCACAGTCAAAATCTTACTCAAAAACCATTTATTAGGATTGCATTTTATGCCAGAATATTTACTTACAGAAGAGCTGTAGAGTTAGCATTACAAGGTCTTAAAGAATTAGCAAAAAGTGATAATAAGATTTGCTTAGAATTATTTGGTGTAGAAAAAGGAACAATTTCTATTCCAACTAACTTACAAGGTATTGATAATGGAGTATTGTCACCTGATGAACTATCAGATTTATACTCTAAATGTGATTTAGGAATTACTTTCTCATGCACAAACTATGCACTTGTGCCGCAAGAAATGATGGCTTGTAAGTTACCAGTTGTTGAAATTGATATCGAAAGTAATAGAGAAATATATCCAGAGGGAGTTGTCCAATTTGTTAAACCAACCCCGGAAGGCATTGCCGAGGGATTACAAGAATTAATAAAAGATGAGAGAAAAAGAGTATCAATCATTCAAAATGCTTATGAATGGGTAAATTCTTCGTCTTGGGAAGATTCTTTTAAAACCGTAAATAATTTTATACTTTCTAGCATTAAAAAAACTATTCAAGGTAAAAAAATATATAAAAGTATTCCTGAAAGATATTTATCTAGTGAATTTAAAACTTTAAAAAATTTGAAAAGAGATGACTATTTAGCTACTGTAGTTATTCCTACTTATAACGGAGGGGATTCATTAGTTGATTGCGTTAGGACATTAATTGATCAAGAGACAGATTTTAATTACGAAATTCTTATTATTGATAGTAGTTCTTCAGACGATAGTATCCCAAAACTCCCTGAAGATGATAATTTATCAATTTATAAGATATCTAAAGAACAATTTCAACATGGTCGCACAAGAAATTTGGCCATTTCACTATCGAAAGGAGAATATATAGCATTTCTCACACAAGATGCCTTACCAATCAACAATAACTGGCTAAGTAATATTGTAAATCCTCTACAAATAGATGAAGAAATTTCTGCAGTTTTTGGTAAACATATTGGACATAAAAGCCATCCAAACTATATAAAGGAGGAAATTGATGAATTTTTTAAACAATTTGATTCCAAACAGAATTTTAAGAAAAAAAATAATTTATTAAAGTATTATTCAAAAGATATAACATACAGGCAAAATCTTCATTATTACTCAGACAATAATTCTTGTCTAAGAAAAAGCGAGTGGATGAATTTCCCCTACCATGATGTTGATTATGGAGAAGATCAGCTTTGGGCAGATTGGATAATTCAGACTAATAAAATAAAGTATTATGCCTCAAATGCAGTTGTATCACATAGTCATGACTATAACGAAACCGAAGAATATTTAAGGAGTTTTACTGAAGCTTATTTTTTTCTTAAGTATTTTGGGTATGATCTTTCTCAAAACAGGTTGTATAGCGAAATAACAGTAGCGAACTTTGCTAAAAATCTTATCAAAGAAAATAAATTGAACTTAAATTTAATTGAATCTGATATTAGACTTTTAAAAATCAGATCAAAAATTGAAGGCTATAATAAAGGAGTAAAAAAATTTAAGAAAGAAGCCTTCAAAAGTTAAAGTCTTCTTATCCAATTATTCTAATAAAGTTGATGTTAAAAAATGCCCCTTACCTTTTTTAATTCTCACTGAATAAAATCATGAATTTAAATAATAACATTAATCTTCTAATAGGTATTCCTAATAGCTTAAAGAAAATCCCTAGAGGGAAAACTATCATTACTGATGGGAGTCAAAGTAATATTGAACATTTTCAATCTCACAATTCGAATTATGGTATATATTTCAGAAATGTAATATTTAATAAAGGAGGAGATTTTCTAGACTCCGATTCTTGCATAAATTTATTTGAGGAACTTAAAAAAAATGAAGGATTAGATAACAATAGTAAATTAAATTTTAAACACAATAATAAATATTTAAAGTGGCAGACTTACAATGATCATAGATTTGATGGAAATTTTGATCATAATTTAATAAAAGAAAATTATCCAAACTTGAAATTATTATCAGAAGATTTAAAAGAGACTTTAACACTTGATGAATTCATATTAAATGAAAAAAAATTTTTTGGTCAAAACTCATTTATAAACTTAATTATTAGACAAGGAATACCTTTAAATATTTTAAAAGGAGCAGTATCGCAATTATCTAGAATAAACAATATTACTATAGACTTACCTTTTGGATTAAAATTTTATGTAAATGAGGTAAATAAATTGCTTGAAGAGAAAGGATTTACTAATCGTTTTATTGATCAAACCCAATGGAAGAATGATGAAAATCTACTTTTAAAAAGAAATTTGAATCAAGCCAAAAGTACCATCCTTAAATTAAATAAAGAAAAAGAATATCATAAAAAGAAAGAGAAACAAATGATCGAAGAAATAAAAAAATTTAAAGAATCCTGTTAAAAATAATTATAAAAATTTTAAAGCAATTAAAAGTTAAATCAAAAATCTTTTACTTTTACAAAGTTATTGTATAGTTATAAAAAAATTAATCTTAAAATGTATTATTGGTATTCACCTCTTATTATAAATAAAAAAACAAAAAAGTTATTAAATGATAAGGGTATTGTCGAATATCAAAATTCAATACAAAAATTATCTGACAACTGTTTAATAATTTACAATCCGCCTGACAAAATAATAAAAGATTTTATTGAGGAAAGTGATATTAATTTAGATTTTATTTTCTATATAGAAAAATATTTAAAAAGCATAAAAGATCTTTTTTTTAAAAAGAAAGTAATTTACATAGCAGAATGGCGATTAAATCAAATCCCTGCTAAACTTAATCTTTTCGATCATGAATTACATCCCGAGGATAAAAATTTTAATAATATAAAATTAACAACAAAAACAAAATTTCCAAACTTTGATGCATTTATAAATAATCTAACTTTACAAATAATTGATTTTTATCCTCATTTTCTTAGTACTTATAAAGACTTAGAATTAAAAAGTCTTATCATAAATGGGGAATTAGATATCAAATTTAACGAAAGATTATCCAAGAATTACTTAAATAAAGATTTAACTTTTAAGTTAATAGAAAAATCTAAAACCATATTTCAAGATGCAAAATCTCTTTCTTATAAGAAAAATAAACTTGATAAAGAATTAAAAAATCTTAAATTAGAAAGAAATGAAATAAATTCTTATAAAGAAGAAAATAGTTTACTAATTAAAGAACTAGAAGAAACTAAGATTGAATTGGAACTTTATTATTCTTTATTTAATGAATACAAAAACTTGTCTAAAGAAACTTTTACTCAAATTTCAAGATTCTTAAAAAACTCTAAAAAAATATAAACAATGAATTACATTTTTCATCACAAATTAATTATGAATATTATCATTTTTCTCTAAGGTATCTATTTCAGAAGCAAACCTTGATAACAAATCCATCGATTGTTTTATATTTATTGTTTCTTTCATCTCAACTTCGTTCAAAAAGTTATTTTCAATTTCATTTATAAAATTATTACTTGAGTTTGATGCTAAATCAATAATATTAGGTACTCTTATTTCATTATTTTGTCTAATTCTAAATTCTCCCTCTAAATCAAAAGAGAACCATATCTTTCTACCAATATAATTTTCATATTGATTTGAGAAATTAAAATTAATTTCGGATATTTGAGGAATTTTATTACTAGATAGTTCTATATCTGTTAAATTTTCTATTGGCAAATTACAGTTTACTTTTAATGGCTTAATATTCTCAGACTGAAGCCATATATCTAAAGGTTCATCAAGGAACTTATTAAATGCATAACCTTTTACTTTACCATTTGAATCAACACATCTTATAAAACCATCGCATCCCAACAAATTACTATTAAGTAGCTTCTTTAATAATCCTCTTGTTTCAATATCTTTTTTTATAAATTGAATTTCAAAATTTATTTTTCCATCTGCATTTAAAGCTAACAAATAAGGATCCTCATCTCCATCTATTTGCATTTTTAAATCTAAATATAAATTAAAACCTGTTTGATTTTCATAATTATACTTACTTGATACATCGTCTCTTTGTATATCAACATTAGTTGAACCTAAAACTTTACTTCCTTGCAATAATCTTACTTCTACAATTTGAGCATCTTTTGATAATACCCATCCTGATATCACAGAAGGATTAATTTGCTCTATACAACCATAATTTTTTGTATTAGTTATTTTAGATAACTTAAAAGCTTTCTTTATTAATTTTTTTAATTGAACCAATTTCATTTTATGAATCATTGTACTATATTAAATTTCAGTAAGGTCCTTATGCAATATCTTTCTTAAAGATATTGCAAAGCTTTCATTCGATAGAGTTAAATATGGACTATAAAAAGGGTCATTATTCAAAAGTTTTTTCCATCTATGTTTAATTATCATTTTCTCATAATTACTACTCAAAGATTGATATCCTTTCGTTACGCTTCTTGTTGCTGACTCATGATGAATAGCAAGAACTTCTGGTAAGTATAAATTTTTTAATTGATTTTTCATAGCTTTCAAACACAAATCTAAATCACTAAAATTAATTTTTAAGTATTTTTCATCAAACATTCCAATTTTTAAAAATTTACTTTTTTCTATTGCCATACATGCTCCAGTTACCGCACTTATTTCTTGATTTAAAGTAATTCTATTTTGATATCCCATTTGATCTTTATTAAAATACTTATGAGAATGTCCGGCAGTTCCGTTTATTCCCAAAGTAACTCCAGCATGCTGAATGGTACCGTTAGGATAAATTAGTTTTGATCCAACACATCCAATTTGAGGTCTAATGGCATTTGAATAAAGTTCATATCCCCAATTACTGCTTATAAACTCAACATCATTATTTAAAAATAATAGAACCTCACCCTTAGCATATTGGCTTGCAAAATTGTTAACTTTTGAATAATTAAAAACGTCTAAATATTGTAATAACTTGATGTTTTCATAATTCAAATTATTTTTAATATTTTTATAAAAATTTAGTGTTTTTTTATCTTTACTATTGTTATCAATTAATATGATTTCAAAATCAATTCCGCATTTATATTCATAAATAGAATTAATGCAACTTTTAAGCAAAGATAATTTATCTTTAGTAGGAACTAAAATAGAAATAATTGGACTTTTTGGAGATTCCCAAATTAATTTATAACCTGTATTAGATTTATTTATTTCTACCTTTTTAAAATTACCCAAATCAGACCATTTTTTTGATAAAAATTTTTGAAGAAAAATCTGATAATCATTTCTAGAAACCGAAAGATTATTACCATTATAATCTTGTGCATTATGATAACCAATAATTGGGAGATGGTAAATATTATTTGTTTTCTTTTTATAAGATTCACATAAATAAACACATAGAAATAAAACTATTTTAAAATCCCTTTTGGAAGTATATTTCCTTGATTCATCTAATGCTTTATTCCATATTTCTGTAGAAATAATCCAGGAATTCCCAAAATTTTCATTGGAAATAAATAATTCTCTATTCCATAAAGATTTAAAATTAGGATTGTATCTTTCGCCACTACTTTTTATGCAGTCTTCATCGGCATATAAAATCAAACAATTTTTATTTTTCTGAATAGATTTATAAAAAAAATAAAAAGACCATTTAGGAATTAAATCATTTTTTTTTACAGGTATTACCCATTTATAGTTTTTTACATAATTTAAATCTTCAACTAATTGTAAAGAAAAATAGGATGAAAAATTATTATCTTTTTTATAATACCTCTTTAAGAATGGCTGTTCAATATCCTTAATCCATCTAAAGTAACTGATAATTTTAGATTTTGAGAATGAAATGTTTAATGCTTTATTGTACGTTCTCCAAAGTAAAGATTTATTTTGAGAATTTATTTCAAACTTATCTTTAAAATCTCTTAATCTTCTATTGATTCTCATAAATGCATAAAAAAAAGGAATTGGGTAAAGTGTTAATTCTTTAATTTTAAGATCTTTTTCTAGATTTGATATACATAATAGAGGTGATTCACCTTTCAAATTTTTTATTACTCGAAACCTTCTTTTCCCAGAACTTACTAAACGGCCTTGCGAATGACCAAATATACCATTTTTAAAAAAACCATAAGCTGATCTATTAAACCCATTATGAAAAATACATAGTATATACCAATTATTATTTAGTTTTAATTTTGGCCTAAACCAAATATCACTCGTGCCTACATTGATACTAATAATTTTCTTAGTTAGTGCATGCCACTTAATATCTTTGGCTTCAAAATTAGGATTATCATAAGTCCATTCCCAGTCCTGAGTTTTACAAATTGAGAAGAATTTGGAGATTATTTTATAAATATATTTTTTATTAAAATACATTAATCGTTATGACTTTCTGATATTCCCAGAACAAATCTTGTTAAAAAATAACCTATCAAAATAATAAAGGTAAAGGTTAAAAACCACTTATTTCTCCAACCCATATTTTGGGTCTCCGGAAGTAAAGGATTACTTAATATAGCAAGAAATCTTTGCTGTTTTTGACTATCTAATTTTGTTTTTTCAAAAGTTGCAAGTGACGAATTATAAATATCACTCCAAAATTTAACATTAGATTTTAATGAATTAGAAATTCCAATTCTTTCAACATAATTTTTAGCTTTAGGACTTAACAAAATATTTCTTTGATCTTTAATTTGATTTTTTAATTCTTCAATTTTAGTTTTCATAAATTGAATCTCCGGAACATTTTGATCAACAAATTGCCTTTTCAAAAAGGACAATTCTAATTGAGATTCCATTAACTGTTGCTCTAATGAAGAAATTAATCCTGTGGATGATATAACTTCTTGATCAAGATTCAATATTTTAGTTTGATTTTGAAAATCTTGTAATTTAGAATTTGCCTCAGATAGATTATCAAAATTTAATGTTACTTGTTTTTCTACAAAATCAATTTGCCTTTTATAGATATTTTGATTCAATTCATTTACAAATATTTCAGCTTTATCAATTAAAAAATTATTGATCTGAAATGATGTTAAAGGGTCATAACCTAAAGTAACTATATTTAAAGATCCTGAAATATTGTCATAATTAATTTCTACCTGTTTTTTAAAAAAATCATATAGATTTTCTCTGCTAATGTTCAAATTAATTCCTGAATATATATCAAAACCTTTTTTTCTATATGCTTTTTTAAAATCTATTTTTTTTAAGATATCTTCTAGAACTTGCGGAGATTGAAGATAAATCTTTAAAAATAATGCATCTTCTCTTGATGCTCGATTTCCAACTCCTAATAAACTTGAGAGAGGATTTCCAGATTCGTTTGAGCTCAGGGTTTTTCTAACTAATACATCAGATTCTACATAATATTTTGGTCTTCCTAAACCGTAAAAATAAACTGCAAAAATAAAAATTGGTGTTAACAATATAAAAAAAGTATTTATCTTTTTTATCTTTTTGTTTTTTATTCCTTTGAGATTATCTTGGATATTAATTTCATCCTCAACCTCAATAAGATTAAAATTTAAATTATCTAATTCTTGTTTTTTAGTTTTAAGTAAATTATCTAACTTGACAAATTCTTTTTCAATAATATCTATCGAGGCTTTAAAAAATTCAATTTCTAATTGAAGATCAATTTTATTCTGATTTAATTCTTTTAACTTTGATTGCGCAATTTCTTTTTGTTTATTTAATTCTGAAACTTTCTTTAAATTTATTTTTTCCTCTTTTATTAAAACATCAAATTTTTTTATATTTTGATTTATATTAGGAATATTATTATTGATTTGATTTAATTTTTGATTATTTATTACAATATTTTTCTTCTTAGATAATTTATCTTCCTCTAACTTACTTTTTTCTAGAACTATTGAATCAATTTTTAAGTTAATATTTTTAAGTTTATTATTTAAATTTGTTTTATTAATTTCTAATTTATTTATTTCATTAATATGTTTATTAAAGGTATAAGAAATAAAAGATTTCTTAAAAAAAGTGTATAAATTTTTTATTGAGTGTATGTTCATATTAAATTTTTAAAACATAACTTTTATAGAAATCTATAGCATCAACAACATTATTATAAATGGTAATGCAACCCTTTTCTAGAACAACTGCTTTGGTACAAATATTTAATCCAAATAAGTTGTGATCAACCATAATAAAAGAAGAATTAGCCAACTTGTTCTTCAAGATATTTTTACTTTTTTCTCTAAACCTCTGATCACCAACACTCGCCACCTCATCTATTAAAAATACATCGAAATCAAATGCCATTGACAATCCAAAAGCAACTCTCATTCTCATACCGTTAGAATATTGTTTTACAGGCTTGTCAAAATGAGGGCCTATTTCAGCAAATTCCTCTACATATTTTATCTTAGATTTCATTATTGATTTATTATCACCATAAAACAATTTACAAGCAAATATTGTATTTTCTCTTCCTGTAAGACTTCCTTGAAAAACACCTGACATTGCCACAGGCCAGCTTATTTTGCAATCTTTAAAAATCTTTCCTGAGTCAGGTGACTCTACCCCTCCTATAATTCTTAATAGAGTAGACTTGCCTGCACCATTTCTCCCCAATAAAGCTACTGATTCTCCATCCTCAATAGTTAAGTTCAAATCCCTTAAGACCGTAAAATCTTTACCCTTAACTATATATTTTTTGGTTATATTTTCTAATTTTATCATTATTTTACTAAAGATAATTTATTTCTTTCATACATCAATAATGAGAATGTAATCATAACAAATGATGTTATTAGTAGGAAAGAATATGAAACTGATTCATTTAAAGGGAATTCATCGGTAAAAGAATGTCTAGCAATTTCAATAGAATGAATTACAGGATTCCAAGTTAAATAAGGATGGAAATTTCTAGGAACATCATTTATTGTAAAAATAACTCCTGAAGTAAAGAATAGAGGTCTTATTAAAAAAGGCATAGTAAGTTTGATCCATGAGAACCTAGAACCCACAATCATCATGGTAATTGAAATACCTAAAAATAAAATTGACACCGTAAAGTAACAAATAATGAGTAAAGGGAAGTTTTTTAATACGACAATATTGTTAAAAAGAGAAAGTGAAATCAATCCAAAGTAAATCAATAAATTCAAAAAGAACTGAATTAACCATCTTGCTAATAAAGTATCGATAGGTTTTACCCTTCTATAAAGAAAAAGTGACTTATTAGCCTCGATGGCATTTAATGATTGATTCAATAAAGTTGCAAAGAATCTCCAAAAAATAAATCCTGTTCCTAAAAAAATAAAAATATTAAGACCGTAAGAATCCTTTATCCTAAAGAATGAAAATATTATGATAAAAATAGATATGTTTAAAAGAGGCTCAAGGATTATTCCAAATAATCCAAAATTTGATTTATTTATTTGAGTTTTAAGCTCTCTATAAACTAACGCTCTTATTACATTTTTTTGTATTTTCCATCCCTTATAAGACCTTTTAAGATAATTCAAAAAATCATGCATAATAATTACTTTCATTCAAATAATTTATAAACTGCAGCAGCTTGTAATAAAGGTGATAAGGGTTGGACAGCTTCTCCTAATTTAGAAGTTAATTTTGTCCATGAATTTTTTCCTACAAGAATAACATCCCTGTTGTTTAAAGAAGGATTATTTCTATCTCCTAAGGCAAGATTTGGACTAAATTTTAGTTTTCTAAATTTAACACTCCCATTCTCTTTTAATCTAAAAAATTTAATGTCAGTTTTCTTTGCTTTTTGAGTTAATCCACCTGCTGCAAAAATTGCCTCAGAAAGAGGAGCACCAGATCTTACATTCACAACTCCAGGTCTAGAAACCTCTCCAATTACATTTACAGCTAAAGTTGAAGGAGCAAAATTAGATTTGGATAATAAGATAGTTTCATCTGTATTAGGTTTTGCTATTTTTTTAACTTTAATAATATCTCCATCATAAATTAATGGATTTACAATTTTTTCTCCGTTTTTTAAAATGTTCCAATAATTTAATTCAATTTTATGGGGAGACGAGTTATCTTCAATATATCTTGAAAGGTTTATTCCTCTTAAATCAGCAACTGAGGTGACACCCCCAGCTTTTTGTAAAGCATCTATAACAGTAGGCCAGCCTTTGGAGGATATAGTAGAACTACCTACTCCATCAGAATTAGATAATTCATTTATCTCAAATTTAGAAATACTATAAATTCCGGGTTTTTGCACCTCGCCAATTACTGAAACCTTAATTGGCCTTGTATCTAAAAGATTGAGAAAAACCTGTGGATATCTCAAAATAGATTTTAATTCTTGTTGTATTTTTAAGGTTGCTTCACCTATTGTCATACCGGATATGTAAACAGATCCAACACGAGGTAAATTAATAGTCCCATCAGGAAGAATTTTTAAAGTATTGTTAAATCCTTTTATATTTGCAAGTTTTATTTCTAGAACATCTCCAGAACCTAATTTATATCTATAATTTAAAATACTTGTAGTATAAGTATTTTTTTCATTAACGGTATTATTTTTTTCTGTAGCGTTTAAAATATCAAAAAATGAGGTTGAAAAACACAATAAAGCTAATAAAGTTTTTATTAAAAACATTAAGATTTTTTTTTCATCATAACTTAATATATTTCATTACTCAATATGTTTGTTTGAATTATCTTTAAATATTTATACAGAAATAACTTAAGAAATAAAAATAAATTCTCTACTAAACATTTTAATGATTTAATAAGAGAAATTGAAAACTCTGAAATAAAAATCTTATAATAAGTTCAGAATATTTTACAGGTTTAAAAACAGCTGAAGTTAAAGAATTATATTCTAATATAAATGATATTTGTAAAATTAATATAATTGTTTATTTAAGAAGACAAGATGAATTTTTTGAAAGTTGGTATACTCAAGTCATAAAAGCGTTTAATCGGGATACTAATGTTCTTAATTTATTAAATAACTTAATTAAAAATAAAATACTAGACTATTAATATTTAATTAATATATGGGATATTGAGGAATTTAATCCCAATTTAATTGTTAGAAGTTTTTAAAAAGAAGAGTTTTAAATAATAATATTATCTATGATTTTATGAGTATTTTCAAATTAAGTGATTTACCTTTTAATAGTAAAAATTTACAAATAAATAATAAAAGTATTTCTAGAGAGCAAGTCTTATTTAAAAAATCTTATTTATTATTGTAATTCTAAACAAGCACAATTTTTATCAAGTCCATTTAAGGTAAAGAGCAAATACTTATTTTTTTTATCCCCAAAAGCTAGAGATGAATTACTAGAAAAATATAAGGAAATAAATAATAGAGTCTCAGTAAAGTATATTGGAATAAAATATTTATTTAGTCATCTTTTTATTGATAGTAACTGGGAACCCGCTGATCTCTTTAAAAGTGATTTTTTATTTGATTTATTGCTGTTAATAACGCATAATAAAGATCATTACTTAATAAAATAACCTACAAAAAATTACCTATTAGATGAATCAAAGAAAGCTGCAGATTATTTGAAGAAATTATTTTTTAAATTTTTAGCTACATGCATAGAAATTGAAAGAAATGCGATAGTTTAAAAAAAAAGAAAAAATAATTATCGTAAGTTTTAAAAATAATGAAAAAAACCGTTTTAATTTATTTCTTTTCCGACTATAACGAGAGTTTCATTAATTTATATGCTTCTATTAACAAATTAGGCTTATTAACCCCCCCTAACTTATATTCAATATTTATTTCAAAATCAATAAGTAAAATTAAAGATAATTCTATAATTAAAAAATTCAATAAACACTTGCAAACGAATAATGATTCTGACTTGAGTGGTTATTTAGAGGGTCTTAATAATATAGAAACTGAAGATTTTGATTATTTTATATTCATGAATTCCAGTTGTATAGGTCCAATATTACCTGTGTATACAAAAATACAAGATTGGACTAGTATTTTCACAAGTGAATTAGATTCCAATGGATTAGTGGCTCCCATAATTGAGTTCCCTCCTTTTAAAGATAAATATATGAATAAAATAAAAACTTCCGATAATTTCTCATCTATTAAAAGTTTAAATTCAATACCATTTGCTCATAGTTATTTTTTTGCACTTAATAAAAAATCCACCTCATGCATTATGAAAAATAATGCTCTACCAAATAAAGATTTAAATAAAAATGATGCTGTTGGAACCTATGAAAGGTTAATTACAGCAACTTTATTAAACCATAAATTTACAATTAAATCTTTTTTATATAAATACTTTTTTAAAGAAATAAATAAAATGACAATAAATAAAATAATATCTGACGAAGAATTTATATCCTTTTTAAAAGAAAATAAAACCGATCCTGAAACACCAAATAATGGCTATTTCGGCAGCGACTTATCTCCCTATGAGGTAGTCTTTTATAAAAACCTTAGATATCCTCACTCTCATAGAGGAATTGAAAGTGCAGGAATTTCTAAAAATAATCTCAATTTTCTTAATAATATTATTGGTCTAAATAAAATTAGATTAAAATTTAATTTGGAAGAGAGTATTTATTTGAACGAATTCGAAAACCCTGTAATTTTTAATGATAAATTTTTACCAATAAATAGTCTTAGGAAAAAAATAAAAAAATTTTTAATGAATATATTTAAATAATGTCAAAACTTATTCTCCACATAGGTCAACCAAAAACAGGTTCTAGTTTTATTCAAATCGTTCTTTCATTAAATGTAGAAAATTAAAATCAAAAGGATTCATATCAGATAAAATTCCACATACATTACTTTTAAAATTATCAGCAATAATTTCTAAACGATTTGATAAAAGATTTTTAAATAAACTCATAAAGACATAATTCTTAGGAAAAGTATAATAAATTAAAACTTTTAAAAATAAACTTTCACCATATCCATAAATTATTAAAATTAATTTTTTTAAATACTTTAAAGTATACCAAATTTTTCATTTTTAATAAATTTATTTTTAAAAAACTAAAAGAAATTTGAGATATTATTTAAAAAATTTTGTTCAATATATTTAGTTTTTTCTACCGTAAAGATCTTCAAATCTGACAATATCATCTTCACCAACATAAGATCCACTTTGAACCTCAATAATTTCTAAGGGGATTTTACCAGGAT
>MDTC01145999.1_pt1 | contig 27000 bp, 9 predicted proteins | sample 811181 | NCBI WGS metagenome assembly MDTC01 (sample SAMN05326644, study PRJNA326480) | marine metagenome | isolation source: seawater | place: Pacific Ocean: North | collected 2011
CAAGGAAATGTGTCTGACCAAGATGCATAACTTGATTGCTTAGGCGTGGTAGCCAGGTTCAAAGTCTAGCGACTAAGAATCACATCGCCCTCCCGGGCGGAAGTAAGTGCTAGGGGATTTGGAGAATGGTATCTCGGTCGACCTAGTTGGAGGTGAAACCCAAGTCCTCCCTACTCATTATAATCAGAAAGCTCGTTAATTAATTTTAGCGAGCTTTTTGTTATACATTATAACCCATTTTTATTTTTTTCATAAATACTATTGTCAATAGGTGAGCCTCATTAGAGGACTTATGCTAGACCCATAGCGTAGACTTAGAACGTCAAAAAGGAGAAAAACAATGGGAAGACCAGTCAATAAAAGAAATTTTGGTGCAACAGGTACAGCCACACCAACAATACCAATTCGCTTTCATGATGGATCATCATTAATTGAAGGCTATATCGTTTCACAACGAGGAACAAACAAATTTAATTGTTCAAATGATGCAGGCAATATAGCAAGAGTTTGCACACTTACTACAGATGGTAGTGCTCCAAATGCTGATAAAGAAGCTTTGCTTGTTGGAATCGGTACAGGAGGAAATGCTATCAATGTTAAAAAAATGTTCAATAGAACTTGTGTAGACTATGATGGTAATCGATATACTTGGACAGCGGAAGACGACTCAACAGAATCATTGCTACGTTTAACTGCTATCTAAGGAGTTAAATAAATGGCTGAACGTATCAATAATGTAGGTGCAAGTTCTTACAAAATAAAAGTTACAAGCGGCGGCGACATCACATTAGATGTTGGCAACGGCGGTAAAGTTACTGTAAGTGGTGATCTTGATGTTCAAGGTCAAAGCACAAGCATTGGCTCAAGTGAACTAATTGTTGAAGATAACACTATTACTTTAAACAATGGAGAAACAGGTGCAGGAATTAGTCTTGGCACTTCAGGGTTAATTATTGATAGAGGAACAAGGCCAGATGCAAATGTAATATTTGATGAAAGCTTGCAAACGATTGTAGGAGGCACAGCTTACACAGGTAGCTGGGCTTTAAGAGACCAAAACGGAGCAATACAAGGATTGTATGCTTCTAGTATTAGACCAGATCCTAGTAGTGCAAATAATTTAACACTTTTAGGAAGTGGATCAAGCATTGTTACAGTAACTGGCACAACAGATTATGAAAAGAATGTTTATCCATATACAGGTTCGGCTATCACGCCTAATCCAAGCCAACCAAATAAATTATCTTTAGCTAATGACGATGATGCATTAGTAAATGCAAAGTTAATGGAAGATTATATTTTAGGATTTTATACTTACAATTTCCAAAATAGAATTGACAGAGGCGAATCAACAAAAACATTTGTACAAACTTATGATTTTGAAGAAGATGCAACAACAAGTAGAATTGAATTTGGTGTCGACGGAACTAATATAGCAACTATGTTTGAAAATAGATTTGATATAGGTAACTTATCTCTATCCGGCGGCTCGCTTACATCTCAAGATACAAATGGTGATGTTGAATTAAAAGGATCTGGTACTGGAGTGGTTAAGATTACTACACCAACTACAATTACACAACAGAGCGATCCTGCTGTTCCAACTGATGGAATTTCTTTGTACAGTAAACCACTTGCTGATGGAGGCACTGGTTTATTTTTTGTAAATCAGGATAGCACACAAGATGAAATTGCAAGCAGAAATAAGGCATTACTTTTTAGTATAATTTTTTAAAAGGACGAAAAAAATGGCAATAGTAAATTCATTAATATCAACTACAGATACAACATTAATTACTGTTCCTGCTGGCAAAAAATATGCTATGACTACAATATTAGTTTGTAATAATGCTACCGACGATGGCACTACAGCAAATGATACAACATTTGATATGCACGTGATTAAAAGCGGTCAGAGTAGAAATAATACAAATATAGTTTTAAATGATATACCAGTTACAGCATCAGACACTTTTACATTTAATGTAGAAAGGATTATTTTAGAGCAAGACGACAGAATTGTGTTTGTAGGTGCAAACCCAACGAATTTAAGTGTTACAATAAGTTATTTGGAAGTATAAAGAATGGAATATTTTAAAAGGCAGAGTTTACATAAGAGGACAATAGGCGATACCAGTGTCACTCTAACTGCTGACGGTGAAGTATTAATTCAACCTGAAGGAGCTAAAACAACAGTTACTGGAGACTTAATTGTAACTGGTAATGCTACTGGTCCGGCTACAACTGACATTTTATATGTTACACAAGATGGTAATGATAACAATGATGGTAGAAGCATGGGCAAAGATGGAGCCAAGGCTACAATTAAATCAGCTGTTGCTTCTGCTTTACCAGGAACAACTATTATTGTAGGGCCAGGTGATTATTATGAATCAAATCCAATTACATTACCTGATTTTGTTACAATTAGAGGTGCAGGTGATTTAAGAAACACTAGGATTTTTCCAAGAAATAATACACAAACAATTTTTTATATGGGCAACGGTTGTTACCTACATGAATTAACATTTAGAGCTTTGAGATATCCAGGATGGTGTGTTGAAATACGTCCAGGTGCAAGAGTTACTACATCACCTTATGTACAAAATTGTACCAATATGAATGGACCTTGGTTAAACGATGGTACAGAATTTATTCCTTTTGAAACAGTACAAATTGCTGGAATTACTCCAACTGCTAAACCATTAATGCTTGAAGACTATCCAGACTTACCATTTGACAAGCAAATTAACGATACCGGCGGCGGTGGAGGATTGTATGTTGATGGTAATTCTTACGATCCAACATCATTAGTTTTCAGCTTTGTTGCTGATGCATTTACACAAATTTCTCAAGGTGGTATTGGATTTTGGATTGACAACTTTGGATATACACAGATTGTTAGTTGTTTCTCTGTGTTTTGTTCTGTTGGCTTTAAAGCCACAAATGGCGGCTACTTATCAATTTCAAACTCCGTTTCAGATTTTGGTTTAAAAGGCATAGAGTCTGATGGATTTTTCCCACAAGCATATACTACAACTCGTGCAGAACAAAACTATTACAGTACTGTTGCAAGTGTAACAATACAAACTGCAGGTGCCGGATATACAAGTGCGCCTGATGTGTCTATTGAAGCACCATCATTGGGTAGTGGTACTCAAGCTACTGCTACTGCTACTATAGATGCAACAACAGGTAAATTAAGTGCAATTACTATTCAAAATGCAGGTAGTGGATATACAAGCACACCGTTAATAACAGTTAGTGGCGGTGGTGCATCAGCACAAGCTACAGCTATAGTAAATCTAGCAAAAAATATAACAATTAGAATTAATAGTTTACGTGATAAACCACAAACAGGAAGTATAATAAAATTTGAAGCAGATCCTACGTATTATTATATCACAGGTAATACACAGATAAATCCTCCTTTTATCTATGACGAAACTGTTTGTAGACGTGATCTCAAAAGGATTATTGACGCAGTAACCTCAGATATTGTACTAGGAACATCTTATCAATCACAAGCGGCAGGAACAAGTTATTTACGTAGTACATCAAGCAAAGTATTGTCAGACCAAAAAGCACCAACAATTTACGGAATTGAACAAGCTCGCGATGGTATGAAAGCACAAACTACAAATCTTGCAATGGAAGAAAACATTGATTATCTGTTCAATATTATTACTAGCACAATTAGTGAAGGCGATAGTAGTGTTCAACCAGACAACAGTAATGATGTAGCGGCTACATTTAATGATTTACAAACTATTGATCCTGCTAAAATACAAGCTAAGAATAATATATTAGAAAATAGAGAATTTTTAGTTGAAGAAGTTTCTGCATACATAAATGATCAGTTTACTGAACTAAGTTATAATCAAGCAACATATACTGAAAATATGACCACGTTAATCGATGGTATAGAAATGTTTGCAACATTAGAAAGCAATCAGCAAGTAATAAGAGCCGCACAAGAATTTGAACTTAGAACAAGATTTAAACCAATGTTGTTGTCAAGTTTTAGATACTTGAGCGACAAGTTTGAAGCATTGTCAGCAGTAGCGGCAAGTAGCATTGCATTACAAAATGTTAAAGAAGGTTTCAATCAATTTATGAATATTATTGACGATGGTGATAGTTCTGCTAATGTTATTGTATTTCCAGAACACGCTGGAGTTGACAATAATAGAGCTGATGCAAAAGACCAAGTTATTGCAAATAAGAACTTTTTAATAGCAGAATTTAAAGCATTTTTGTCAGCAGAAGTTTCTGGGTTCTCATATGATGATGCAAAATATACAACAGATTTAGAAAACATAATAGACGCGGCCACATTTGATGTGCTTTATGGTGGAAACAGTAGTACAGTCCAAGAAGCAAAATACTACTTTGCAAATGGTGCTGGTGGTGTAGCTTTTTCTACACTTGCTCCAGTGAATAGAGCGGCAATAGTAAACGCTTTTGCAAGATTAAGATTTGTAATACAAAGAGTTGTAAGAGGTTTAGCTGTTACACCAACTTCTGGAAACGGTGTTACTCAAGACTTCAGTAGTAATAATGCCACACAAAGTGAAGCAGATTTCTTAGACACATTAATATTCAACATACAAGATATGATTGATAATTTAACATTATCAAGATTACCAGCTACACTAACAAAACCAATATACACTGACGAACCAGCATTACAAATACAAGCTGGGCAGGCTATCTTGTTAAATAGAGACAATTTTATTACAGATGCTATTGCATACAATTTGGCAAATAATCCAACTTTAACATATGATCAAGATAAATGTAGAAGAGATGTTGGTTATATTGTTGATGCAGTAAATAGAGATATTCTATTAGGTACTAATACAAATAGTATTCAAGCAGGTAGAGCATATAAAAGATCAAACACTGCATATCTAAATGTTGAGCAAAAACCAGCTACTATTCTTGGATTAAGAAAAGCAAAAGCTTTAGGTGAAGCGGCAGTTATTTCAAGTACAACAATTAAAGATGCTGTTACTGCAAGATGGGAAGATGTTTTAAACATAATAGAAAATGATGAATTACCATCAGAAGGTTTGACCTATCCTGATCCGGGGCCTGCAACAAACGAATTAATTTATGGTGTTGATCAAGTAATTGCCAACAAAGCATTTTTACAAGAAGAACTTGTTGCATATATTAATGCAAACAATTACGTATACGACAAAGATAAGTGTAAAAGAGATACAGGATTGATAATTGATGCCGCGGCATATGATACATTGCTTGGCACAAACTATAATCAAAGAGTTGCAGGATTGTCATATCAAAGAGCAAATAGTGCATACTTGCAAAGCAATCAAAAAACACAAACTGTTGCAGGAATTAACTTTGCAAAAAGTAAATCTTCAGATGCAACAACACACTCACCATCACAATCAACAGTAGAAGCGGCATTTGACGAAGTTATTGATATTATTAACAACGGAGCTGAGTCAACAGAACAAGCCGCTGATCCGCTTACACTAACAAATCCAAGCACAGCAACAACTGGTCAAATAAATGCTAGACTTCAATTACAAGCAAACAGAAATTTTATTGCCAAAGAAGCAGTAGCATATGTTAATAGCAACTATGTAAATTACACATATGATGTTGCAAAATGTCAAAGAGATACAGGACTTATTATTGATGCTGTGGCAAGAGATGTTGCATTAGGTACAAACTATAATTCAGTAACAGCAGGACTTGCATATTCAAGGGCAAGTGCATTAACAAATAAGCAAGCACAAGGAATACAAACACTTGCGGCATTTGAATTTGTTAGAAAAGAAACAATAGAAAAAGGATTAAGTGACACAGGAGAAGCAAGAGCATTAGCCGGATACAATGAAGTCATTGATATTTTTAGAAATGGTGTTTTAAGCACAGATGTTTCTGCTGATGCAATTACATTTACTAATCCTACAGGAGCAAGCCAAGATTTAATTGATGCAAAAGATCAACTGCAAGCTAATAGAGAATTTATAGCACAAGAAGTTTTAGCATACGTTAATGCAAACAATCCAAAATATGATGTATCAGCGGCAACTTATAATCAATCTACTGGAGACATGGTTCTAACAATAGGATCACATAGTTATACAACAGATGATTATATAAGATTAGGAAAAGAGTCGTTAGCTTTTAGTTGTACATATGGACAAGGAAATCACACCTATGTTGGTGGTACAGCAACTAACGCAGTGCAGTCTGGTGGTAACTATACACATTCATTTGTATCTGCTGTAACAAATGGAGTTACATCAAATGCAGGCAATTTACCAAATGCAGTAACAGGTGCAACATATAATGCGGCAACAGGTGAGATGATCATTACTTCTGCTTCACATCTGTTAACAACATCAAATACACTTTCCATAGCTGATAATGCACTATCATTTACTTGCACAATGGATGGTAATACATCAACCAAAACATATCCAAGATCAACTGATCCTGCATCCGGAGCAACACTTGCTATTAGTGCAGTAACCACAGATACTATTACTATAAACGTAGGTGCATCACCAATTGTAAACCACGATGTTACTAATGCAACGTACAACTATGCTACTGGCATATTAGAAATGACTATTGGTAGTCACTCACTGGAAGTAGGAACAAGTGTTAAAATTGCTAATGATTCATTAACATTTACTTGTGATGCAGATGGAAATGCAACTAATCATACATATCCAAGATCAACAGATCCAGCAAGAGATACTGCATTGCCTATTACAGCCAAAACAGGAACTACAATATCAGTAAATGTAGGTATTATTTCAAGTTCAACAAGTTCAACTAAAAAATATCCACGTAATAATACAGATCCTGCCTATAATGCAAATTTAAGAATAACTGCTGTAGGTCCTACTACAATAACAGTAAATGTTGGACCAAACACAACTAATCCTACTGCACACACATTTGAATCTGCAACACCTGGTGCAGTTACAACTGGATACAATCAAGATAAGTGTCTAAGAGATGCAAGATATCTAGTTGATGCTTTATCACATGATATTTTGTACGGTGGTAATACAGCTATAAGAACTGTAGCTTTAAGTTATTTTGATGATGGAAATCCTCAGTTACCAAATGCACAACAGAAAACAGCTATTGTAAATGCATTTCAGCATATTGCAACAAATATTATTGGGGATATTGTACAAAACATAGCAGTAGCTCCGCAAAGAATAAAATTTACACCTGGAGCAGGTACAACATACGATCCAAATACAGGCTTGTTAAAATTAGCAGTTGGTTCACATAATTTACAACTAAGTGATTTAATAAAAATTGAACCAAATGGAGTTACATTTAGTTGTACATATGGAGCAGGACCACATACTTATGTAGGTGGTACAGTATCAAATGCAATTACTATAACTGCAGGAAGCGTTCAAAGAGACGTTACAAATGCAACATATAACCACGCAACAGGCGTTATGGAAATGACTATTGGTGCACACAGCTTTACAACTAGTGATACTGTCACTATAGCAACCAATGCATTAACATTTACTTGTGACGCAGACGGAAATGCAACCAATCATACATATCCAAGAGTAGGTGATCCAGCTGAAGGTACTGCTATCGCAATATCAGCAGTAACTGGTAATACTATTACTGTAAACGTAGGTGCTGTTGGATCATCAAGTTCAAATAAGTCTTATCCAAGAGCAACTGATCCAGCTATACAAAGATCATTTACACCTGCTACAGGAACTACATATAATCCTGCAACAGGCGAATTAGTTTTAGAAATTGGCTCTCATAGTTTAGACACAAATACACAAGTAGTAATTGCTCCAAATAGTATGATATTTACTTGTACAACTGATCCAAGTAAACCTAAACTTTATCCCAGACGAACAGATCCAGCTCATAAAAAAGGACTTGATATCACCGCTGTTACTCCAACAACAATAACTGTAAATGTAGGAGTTTCTTCAGATACAAATCCACATACTTTTGTAACTGCAAATACAAATTCAGTTACAACCGGATTGCTACCAATTACTGCATTAGATGCAACATCTATTACAGTTGATGTTGGAACTTCAAGTGCAACTGAAACTCATACTTGGGTAAGCTCAGTTACTGATTGTGTTTCTGTAGGTAACTTTACTGAGCAAGATACATCAAATGGTCCTGCAAGTAGTTCAGAAGTTTCTGCATTAGAAGGTGACATCACTATTGTAACAGATGCAATTACAGCAAACACAGCATCAGGTATTCCAGCAGAAGTTCTTCCAAGTGTTACTTGGGCATCAACTACAATACAAGCTGATTATAATACTATTGTAGCAAATAAATCTGCGTTGCAAACAGCAACTACTGACTATATCACAGAAAAATTTCAAGGATTTAATTTTAATGCAACAAAATGTGAAAGAGATACAAAATACATTGTTGATGCATTGACTTATGATGTGCTATATGGAGGTAACAGTGCTACTGTAGAAGTTGCAAAAAGTTATTGGGTTGGAACGCAAACACAAGTATCTGACCAAAAAGTAGAAACAGCAACAACAGTAGATTATGTTGGACAAATATGCGATGAAATAATTAGAGACAAAGATGTTGATTATACCTGGCAAGGAGTAGTGAATCAAGATAAAACAAACGGTCCTGGAACTATTGCAGAAGTTGCAAGAGTACAATCCTTGTGTCAAATAATAGAAGATGTAATACAAAACGGACTAGATAATATTCCGTCTATTACATATCCAGATTATCCGCAATGGGTAGATACAGATGTTGTACAAGGTATAGCAAATTTATTTAATGAGAAAGAAACTATTAAAACACAAACTGTAGATTATATAGATGCAACCTACAATGGTTACTCATATGATCAAGAAAAGTGTAAACAAGATACTGGATTCTTAATTGATGCTATAACCCATGACTCATTTTATGAGTCTAACATACAAACACTTATAGCAACCAGAGCATACTTTTTAGGTTCGGTAAATTATTTGCCTGCACACCAGGTTGCAAACACAGTATTAGCATATACTCATTTACAAAGCGTAATTGATGATTGTATACAAGGTGTAGCAGTAAGCAAATCACCTGGTAATCCGTTAAACCAAGTTTTAAGCGGCAATTATGGTAATGCAACTGTAGCAAATACCTTTAAAGGCTTAATTGATATTACAAAAAATGCAATAAACAATGGTAACTTGATAGGTACTCCTGCAGATATTGAACCTAATTACAGTTGGATATCTCAATCTACAAGGGATTCTTGTTTAGAATTTTTTAGTCAAAAGGCTTACTACCAAACTGAAGTTATTAACTATCTGAATACAAACGTTATTGGATTTACATACAACATTGACAAATGTAAAAGAGATACTGGTTATATTATTGATGCCGCTGTATACGATATGGTTTATGGTGGAGATAAGCAAACACAAAGAGCCGCAACTGCATATTATAGCGGTACAGTATTACAAGTTACTGATAGTACATATACAGATCAATGTGAAATTACTGCATATGCAAATTACTACCTAGCTGATATAATTGCAAAAGTTGCAATTAATGATACAGTAACAAAGAGCTTTGGAAACCCAATAAATCAAATACAAACTATACCAGATGGTAGCACTTTAGTTGGAACTGCAACTTTTCCAGGTGCAACTTGTGAATTGCTTATAAACAGATTAGCAGATTCGATATTAACCAAGTCGGTAGGTGATTGGTTTGAGAGAGACCACGATTTAAGTTTAGGTAACAGTATTTTCTTAACTGAAAGAGAAAACATTCTTGCCGCCGAACAAACTATTGTTGACAATGCAATTTCAGCATTAAACTTGCAATATGGTGGTAGATATGATATAAACTTATTTCCAGGAATAATAAGTGTAACCACAGATAAGTTAGGTAGCTTGCACAATGTTAGTACAGTAAGTACTTCAGGACACGCATTTGAATATGTGGGTGCAGGAGTTACTTATAACGCACTTCCGTTCTTTGGTGGTACAGCTATACCTTCGACAGAGATTATACAAACTAATCAAGGTAAAGTATTTGCTGGTGGTACTGTTGACCAAATTGGTAACTTTAGAGTTGGCGACTTCTTTGGTGTAAATGCATTAACAGGTAGCATTACACTAAATGCTAATGAAATTGATTTATCAGGATTAACTAGTGTTGGACCGTTTATTAGAAATGGTATTCCTGTTGGTGTAGAATTAAAAGAGGTAAGCGACAATGAAGCTCTTATTTCAAGTTTAGGTACACAAGATTTAAATACTGCTCCTACTCAAAGGGCTGTGTCAGCTTATGTCGAAGCAAGATATCTAAACAAGTTAACTGGCGGCACTATATCAGGAAATGTTACACTAAATGGTAATTTTGATGTAAATGGTAGTGTGATATCTACAACTTCAACTGGTGCATTTGATTTGTTGAATACAAATGCTACTACAGTAAACGCATTTGGACAAGCAACTGCAATTAACATAGGAGCACCTACTGGTTTAGTTACAATTAATCCTGATTTAACAGTTCAAGGTGTTTTAACTGTAAATGGTAATTTAATTTTTACAGGTGATGTAGCTATAACAATTCCGGATGAAGAATTACAAGCATATAGTATTACAGAAGGTACTGAAGATTATGTAAGCATTAATACTAGATCCGGAGAAGAAGCTGTAACTTTTGGACAGCAACCAAGTGTAATTATTTCAAATACAACTGATAGTGCAGATAAAGATACTGGTGCATTAGTAGTAGACGGTGGAGTTGGTATTGAAAAGAATATTAATGTAGGCGGCAGTGCAGACATTGATGATAACTTAACACTAGGTACAGACAGAACTGTAAATGCACATACTATTAAAGGTAAAATAGATATTGATATACCAGATGCTGGTATTAACAATTTTAGAATACACGAAAACCTAAGCGAATACTTAGATATTGTAACAACAGATGGTTCAGAATCTATAAAACTTGGTACAACACCTAAACTTATTGTACAAAACAATACAAATGCAACAAGTAGCACAACAGGTGCAGTTCAAATTACAGGTGGTTTAAGTACACAACAAGATATCCATGCTGGAAATGATATTACAGCAGATAGAGATCTAAAAGCAGATAGAGATGTTGAAGTAAATGGTACAAATATTATTACAGATGAAACAGGTTCATTTAATGTATTCAATACTAATGCAACAACTATTAATGCATTTGGAGCGGCGACAGCAGTTAATTTGGGTGCCGCAACAGGAACCTTAACTCTTAATAACGAAGTAGTTATTGTTGATAGTGTTGCTGGATTGCAAATTCCAGTAGGAACTACTGCACAACGTCCAACAAATGTTACAGGTAGAATTAGATTTAATACTACAACAAATGCATTTGAAGGATATGACGGAGTTGCATGGAATAGCTTAGGTGGTGTTATTGACGTAGATCAAAATACTTATATCTTAGCTGAAGATACACCAGGTGCTGATAACAATGAATTAGATTTTTACACAGAAGGAACAAAACGTGTAACACTTTCAAATACTGAATTTAATATTGGCACAACAACTGTTGTAAATGTTCAAAACGTAACAGAAAGTACAGATTATCAAACTGGAGCTTTGGTTGTTTCAGGCGGTGCTGGAATTGCTAAAGACTTGCACGTACAAGGATTTATAGGCGGCGATAATAGCGGAGTTCTAACACTGGCTAATGTTGCAAGTGATAAAATATTAATTAAAGCTGATACTATCGAATCTCCAGAGTCAATGAAAATTATTACTAATGCACCTGATAGTGCCGCTGATGATGTAGTATTTCCAGTTAGTTTAGCCCATCATAGCATAAGCGGATCACCAACTGTTGGTAGTGGTACCGGACTAAAATTTGAATTAGAAACTTCAAATAATAACTTTGAAGTAGGTGGACAAATTGAAGTTACTGCTATGGATATCACTGGTAGCCAAGAAGATTTTGATATGGTATTCAAAACAATGGTTAATGGTACTGCTGGTGTAGAAAAACTTAGAATTAGTGAAACAACAAGTACATTTACAAATAATGTTCAAGTAGATCAAGGCTTATTTGTTACGGGAGTACTAGATGCATCAAGCTTTAGAGGTAGTGTTGTTGCTGATGATAGTACTGAAATTATTGACGCAATTAATAACAAACTTACTGTTGTTAACGGAGCAATAGGAACACTTTCATTAACAACAGATCTAGAAGTTCAATATGGTGGTACTGGTAGAAGTAGCTTTGTTCCAAATGGTATTGTATACGGAGATAATACAAATCAATTACAAGTTACAGAAGCGGCAGGCAGTGCAGATATTAATACATCATTCCAAATGCTAACAGTAACAGATTCAGGCGATGATACTCCAATTTGGACAGATACTATAGACGGCGGAGAATTTTAATGAATAAATTCGTTGAATGGCACAAAAAACAAACCGAATGGTGGATGAACAAGTTGAATGTAGATTGGTATGGCGTAGCTTGGATTGCATTTGCCAAAGGTATAATCTTAACAATTTTAATTGATTATTTGTTTTTCTAACTCTATAAAACACCCACTATTTTTGTCATTGATAAATACATGAAGAGCGATTTCTATCGTTATTTAAATTATGGGCGTTTGTAAAAACTTGACCCGTACCTAAATAGGAGGCGCCATTATGGCAACAAAGATTAAGCATAAGCGTAGTGCGATTGCTGGTAAACAACCATCAGTATCACAACTTGAATCCGGCGAATTAGCTATTAATACCGCAGATGGTAAAGTTTATTTACTACGTGATGATAATACAGTACAAGACATTACAAAAAGAGTTTTTGAAGGTAATACTGAACTTAAGGTTGACGATCTAGGAGATAGTACATCAGCCGCAATTACAGCAGTAGTTAACGCTGATAACAAAATGTCAATTACTGATAACGGCATCAATATAAATGATGATGTTGCGATTGAAAATGCAAATACATTAACACTAAAAGAACTTTCAGGCTCAGGTGCTGATGGTGTTAGTTTAAAAGCACCTGATACATTAGACGCTGGATACTCACTAACATTGCCTCCAAATAGTGGTACCATAGGTCAACTTTTGAAAACAGATGCTAATGGAAATCTTAGTTTTACAGATCCAGATATTTTTGGCGGAAATGTTGTTTATGTATCTGCTGAACAAGGAGACGATGCTAATGATGGTCAAAGTGCTCCAGTAAAAACAGTAAAAAGAGCTTGTCAAATTGCTTCAGGACTGGTTTATAATTCAGATGGTACTACAAACGGAATTAGAGTAAACGTAAAAGTTGCTGTTGGCGATTATACAGAACAAAATCCTATTATTGTTCCTGATAATGTTGTTATTAAAGGTGATGGATTGCGTGGATGTATTATACGTCCTGCAAATGCAAATGAAGATATGTTACGTGTTAGAAATGCTTGTTACTTTGGTGAATTTACATTTAGAGACGGCGTTGACGAAAACCAAGTACCATTAATTACTTTTGATTACGCTGTGGCTTTTGATGATCCACAAGATGCTACAGTAAGCAGAGTTGGTTACACAAACTTGCCAACTGCTAGACCTTTTATTACAACATCACCATATATTCAAAACTGTTCCATACTTTCATTTCTAGGAGGTAACGGAGCAAAAATTGATGGTAGTAAAATTGTTTCTCCTAACGTGGGATTGGTGCCTGCTGAACAAGAAAATCCAGTGGTTGGATCAATACCTGAACAAGGTAAATCGATGGTTGCTAACGCCTTTACTATTCTATCATTTGGTGGTACAGCATGGCGACTAACTAACGATGCTTATGCACAGATCGTGTCTTGTTTTGAAATTTTTCTACTAAATGGTGTATATACACAGTCCGGCGGATATTGTTCAATTACAAACTCAGCTACAAACTTTGGATTGTATGCATTACGTTCGTCTGGATATTCTCCAAAAGCATTTAACTTTGATAGAGGATTTGTAACAGCAACTGGTGCTTTTGAAGGATTACAAACACTATCTGTTGTGGGTGTTAATCGACCAACTCCTGTTGAAGAATTTGTTTTGAGATTTAGAGATCCTGATTACAAAACTGCAAGAGACTTGTTGAATTTAGCTAGAGATCAAATTGCAACAGATACTGTGACATATATAAACAACCAAATTGCAGGGGCTTCTGCTAGTATTTGGGCAGGCTACGATTATGATCTTTATCAACCAAAATGTGAAAGAGATACAAAATTATTAGTAGATGCAGTGCGTTGGGATGCCGCATTTAATACCAATTATAGATCAGTTGCATCTGTTATCACTTATTTTAACGGTAGACAAACATCAGCTGTTTTTGAATCACAAAGATTACAACACGTAGAAGCTTTCACCCAAGCTAAAGCATTTACAACAAATATTACACAAGATGGCACTTACGATTCAAGAGTAAATGATAATTGGGATGAAATTATAGATATACTTGAACACTCAGGAACCTATACTGCTGGTGCTGGCACAACATACAATGCTTCAACAGGCGAAATGGTTTTAAATATTGGTGCTCATGATTTACAAATTGGTACACAAGTTGTAATTGCTCCAAACAGTTTATCTTTTAGTTGTGATTATGGACAAGGCGCTCATACATATGTAGGCGGTACTGTTACAGATGCAATTACAATTACTTCAGGTAGTGTTAAAAGAGATGTTCAAGATGCAAGTTATAATTATGCTACTGGTGTCTTAACAATGATAATCGGAAATCATAGTTTTACAACTAGTGATACTGTCACAATAGAAACAAATTCATTAACTTTTACTTGTGATGCAGATAGTAATGCTACACAACACACATATCCAAGAGTAGGTGATCCAGCTGAAGGAGTTGCACTACCTATTACAGCAGTTTCTGGTACTACTATCAATGTTAATGTAGGAGCAATACCATCAGCAAGTTCAACTAAAACATATCCAAGAGCAGTAGCAGGAGACGGAGATCCAGATCCAGCATACAAAACACCACTTACAATTACAAACAAAAATGCAACTACAATCACAGTTAATGTTGGCGATGGTGGTGTAAGTTCGTCATCAGCACATACTTTTGTAAGTGCAGTTGCTAATTCAATTACAGTTTCAGGCGTTGGACAATTTTCTAATCCTACTGGTTATAATTCTAGCTATCTTGTTGGTTACGGAAATGCAAGAGCACAATTAATTGCAAATAGAAAATTTATTGTTGCAGAAATTACAGCTTGGGTAAATAATCAAGTTGCCGCTGGAACTTCACCATTTTCAAAAACATTTACATATAGTAAAGAAAAATGCGAAGAAGATATTGGGCATTATCTAGATGCATTTTTATATGATTTAACGTATGGTGGTAACTTACAAACTGTAGATGCCGCTAATCAAAATTTTACTAATACAACACAAGCAGGCGGACTTGCTAATAATAGACTATCAGAGTATGGAGAAAAAGCACAAACACTTGCCGCTTATGTTAGATTAAAAGAAGTATTAGAGCAAGTAATTTTAGAACAAACAGTAACGAAAAGTGGAGGAGGAGTTCATACTTATGTAGGTGGAACTGTAACAAATGCGGTTACTATAACAAAACCAAATCAAACAACTTTTCAAAGAGATGTTACAAATGCAACATATGATCCTGATACAGGTCTTAGTGTAATTAATATAGGTTCACATAGTTTTACTACAAGCGATAAAGCAACAATATCTACAAATTCATTATCATTTACTTGTGATACAGATGGCAATAGTGTAACCAAAACATATCCAAGAGCAACTGATCCAGCCGCTGGAACTGCTTTACCGATAGCATCAGTAACTGGCGATACTATTACTGTAAACATAGGTAAATCAGGTAATACTTTAACACAAGATGTATCGGGTACAGCAGGAACTACTGATAGTGCAAATTTCGTAAAAGCAAGAATGCAAGAAGTTATTGACTTTATAACAGCAGACGGAGCAACACCTGTAACAAAAATTGAACCAAGTGTTAGCTGGGTTGCACAAGCTTATCAAGATGATTTGATTAGATTAAATGCAGAAGGTCAAAAAAATATTGCACAAAATGTATCTGGATATATTGAAACTCAAACCGAAGCCGCTAAATGGTACAACTTTGTATACGATAGTGCAAAATGTCTGAGAGATACAAAACTTATCATTGATGCTGTTGCCCAAGATACGTGGGACACAGGTAACAGATTTTCAAGGAGTGCTGGTTTAGCATACTATTCTAAAAATTTAGCAGACTCATCACAAATTACTATTAGTGGACAAGAAAGACAAACAATTGATGCAATTAAAAAAGCAAGAGATCTTGCATTAACTTATATTACAAGTGTATCATCAGCAGTGCAAAGTTTTGTATCAACAAGATTTGATATTGTAACAACAATTATAAACGATCCAAATGATTTACCTGATGCACAAGATGTTAGTTCTGAAGGTGATATTACAAATAATTACAAAACAAATGCTTCAGAAAAATCATTCAATGCGGCAACTGATGTAAACACAAGTGTTGATGTAATAACCATTACTGGACATGGATTTACAAACAGACAGAAAGTTGTATACACAGCTGATGGTAATCCGCCTATAGGTGGACTTGACGAAGAACAATCATACTACATAAACATTGTAAATGATGATGAATTCAAATTAACATTTGACGAATCTGGTGATTTTCCTGTTGTGATAAGATCAACAAGCACAGGTAATCATAAATTTTTAGCAGGAGTTATAGAATTTTTTGTTCAAGAAGTTACTAGTTCGCATACAACTTATCAAATACTAGAGTTGGAATCAGGTTCTGAAAGTTATGAGTTTGTTCCTGGAAGAGCAATAACTGGTACAACAGGTGCAAGTAATAACAGTGCTATAGTCTTTAGTTGGGAACCATCAATAAGGCAACTTACTGTAAGTGTTGAACAAGTTGCTGTTGGCAATAGTTTATTGAGAATCCAATTTGATGCAACAAGTGTAATTACATCAGACCACGCAGGAAGTCCTAACACAAGCATTGGTGTTAATGATGCAAGGGCTAAAACAGGTTTAAGCACAGCAACATTTTCAGTAAAAGCAACTGATGGAAGCAGTAGTTTAACTAACTTAGGTACAATACTTGAGAAACAAATTTGGTTCCATAGACCAAGTATTGTTAACTCATCAGCTCATACATGGGAATATGCGGGTTCCGGACTTGACTATAATGCACTACCGCAAAACGGTGGTAATACCAAAGCAGAATTTGAACAGTTTGAAGAATTACCAGGGCGTGTTTATTCATCTGGTACAAACGAACTTGGTGACTTTAAAGTTGGTGACTTTATTACAGCATTTAACAGAACTGGTAATATTACATTTAGAAACAAAGTACAGGTGGATGAACTTGATGCTTTGAGATTAAGTTTGTCTGATGTTGCTATTGAAGAAATATCTACAAGTGTAAACTTAGGTGATGACGAACTTGGTGGAGCAAGTAATAATAGATTGTCTACACAGTTAGCAGTAAGATCATTTATTAGTAACAGATTAGGTGGATTTGTTGATAAGACAGTGTCAACCGCGGCTGTTCCAGGTGCTATTGTTCAACTCAACGTGAATGGCCAATTGAATGCAGATTTAATTCCTGCAACAAGACAGTTTACAAACACAAACACTTTTGGATATTTGTCAAGACTAGATCAAGTAGATGATATTCCGGCTGTTGATTTAAAAGCTGGTGATATTGGTACAGAAAATTATGAGCAAGTAGAATTAACACTAAGTGGAAATATTTCAGCGGCAGACGGTGCAACAATAACGCAACCTACTTCTTTTGGTGCTATAGGCTATGCTAAAGGACTTTATGGCAATAGTGGTAACATTTTGGTTGCAAGTGTTACTGGCGAATGGATTGAAGGTGATGATAGTACAGGATCACAATGGGCAACAGGCGTTGGAAATAATTTATTTGTAGACGGTGTTGACTCTGGAGTATATCCAACTTCTATTGGAGTAGTTAGCGAAATCGTAGATAACTTTTTCTTAAAAAGTTCAAATAGCAGTCAATTCTTAGTATTAGACAACACACCTACTTATGTTTTTACAGCAAATGCAATTACTAATGCAGAACGTACAAGTAATGTATCTACTATAACAACAAGCGGTGCTCATAACTTAAACGTAGGAAATCAAATCAATGTTACCATTGCAGATAATTCAACATTTGATGAAAATGCAACTGTAATTAGCACACCTACAGCTACTTCTTTTACCTATGCAAACGTCGATCCAGATGATGTTACAAGTTTTAGTGTGACTAGTGGTACTGTTGGTACTATTGTAAAAAGTGCTGATGGTGATGCACAAGGAAAAGTTACAGAAACAAGATTTGGTGTCTTAACTGGAGTAGATAACGCTGGACTAACTGGAGGTAGTTTATATACTCCTACTACAGGTAGCAAAATCTATAAAAGTGTTGCTCTTACAGCAATCACAGGCACTGGCACAGGGGCTGTAGCAAATATTACAGTAACAGCAGGACAAGTTACAGACGTTGATATAACTAGAGGCGGCACTGGATATGCAATAGGAGATAAAGTTGGAGTTAATTCAACAAATGTTGGTGGTACAGGTTCTGGATTTAGTATAGATATAACAGCTATAGAAAAACGTATCTATATTGATATAATTGGCGGTGTACTGTTTGTTGCAAGTAGTTCAAGTATTGATTTTGTGGAAGATAATACTGCTATAAGTAATAAAAGAACTATAAATTTAGATGATAATATATCAAGAAATTTCTTAGCAGGTACTACTGCTGGTGGCGGTGCTGTTGATTATACAGCAAATAGAATTACAATAGCCAATCATGGATTTACTTCTGGTGATCCTGTATCATATGATACTCTTACAAATACTCCAATTGGTGGTATGCTAAATGGACAAGTATTGTATGTAAAACGTATTGATGATAATACAATTGAATTGTATGAAGGGTTTGCTTTGCTGAATAAAGTTGAATTCTTAACAACTCCTGCAAACAATAACCACAACCTTACAAGAAAAACAGTTAACATTACAGATAATAGTGTTATAGTTGAAGGACACGGCTTTACTACAGGTAATGCTATTAGAATTAACACTTTATCAGATGGTAGTTCTTCAAATGCATTACCGTCAGTTGGTGGTACAGCGTTAGCAACTGGATCTAGATTTTTTGTTGGATCAGTAACAACAAACTCATTTACATTACACGCTCTAAGATCAGACGCAGTTTCAAGTATAAATGATCTTGTTACAAATGCCCAAGATTTAGACGGTATTGGTGTTGGTAGTGCAGAAGTTATTCAACAGAATGTACAGGTAAATGCACAAGTAAATTCATCAAGTAAAACTAAAGCAAATTGGAATTCACTTGCTGTAACCAATATTGATGCAAGCAATATTATTTCAGGTATTGTATCTCCTAGTAGACTAGGTGGTTCTGGTGTTCCAAATAGTGATACATTTTTACGAGGTGATAGTGCTTATGCAGTAGTTGTTCAAAAACTTAAAAAAGCTTCAACCACAGACAATCCTGTAACACTTACAGGAAGTAGTATTAGCCAAGAATTTTATGGTACTGTAAACGTTGGTATAGCAAATGTTGACTTTGATGCAGGAGGTACATTCAGTACGTTAGGAACTTCTAGATTCCTACAATCTCAATTTGATGTTGCCACTAATGCCAGCGGTCAAGTTTTTATCAAAGATGGTGTAGTTGATGCCGGAACACTTGACAGTTTAGATAGTGCATACTTTTTAAATCCAGCTAACTTAACATCAGCTGTACCAGTAAATAGGGGTGGAACAAACCTAACAACATATGCTGTTGGTGATATTATATATGCTTCTACTACAGGTACACTAAACCCACTTAATATAGGTAGAACTGATTCTGTTCTAAAAGTATCAAGTGCAGGCATTCCTGAATGGGGTACTGCATTAGATCTTGCAGAAGGTTTAGATGTAGGAGCGGCAAAACTAACTTCGTCTAGCACAGGTGCTGGTGAAGTATATAATACTGCTGTAACAAGTTTAGAAATAGGTGGAGCGGCTACAAATATTAGTATGGGTAGTGATGCTGATACAAGAAATTTATTTACATTTCTAGCAAGCTATGATGCATCAGCAAGCCAGTCTGTTGTTGCAAATCTAGCAAATTTAACACAAACAACAAATGATGTAACAGATAATGGAAGAAAAGAAATTCCATTAGCAAGCACTACAGGCGTATTAGCAGGAATGTTAGTTACAGGAAGTGCTTCTATTCCAGCAAATACAACAGTCACTGGTGTTACACCATTGTTTATATATCTAAGTAACGAAACAACAGGTACTGTAGCAACTTCAGTAACTCTAACATTTACATACACTCCAAAAACACTTGGTATAAATGTTGGTGATACTGTAAACATTGCATCAAGCACAATTACAAATTTAGACGGTAGTTGGCCAGTTACTGGTGCAACAGAAAATGCTACATCATTTACATTTCAAACAGATGCAAATGTTACAGCATCTGATGGAGATGTACCTGCAGGTGCAATGACTTTAGATTCAAATTTTGTAATTAAAAATACAAAATTAGTTTTAGGAAATGGAGAACACGCTTCTACTCCAGAACCTGGAAAAATTATAGGAGCATCTGCATATGGCACAGATAAAACTGGTGGAGCAATAACAATTGAAGCTGGTTTAGGCACAGGTAACGCTACTGGTGGTGATGTTATTATAAAAACAGGAGATGTATCAACCACTGGTGATATCAAGCATACAAGTAAACAGCGTATGAAAATTGATACACAAGGTCATGTAGGAATTGGTGAACATGAACCAGATACTACATTACATCTTCAAGAAACAGCTGGCACAGATACAACACTTACATTAACAAGAGGAGCAAACACTGATAGAAATCAAATTGTTTTTGAAGGACAAAACGGAGTTGCGGGAGCCCATATTAAACACGATGCCGGTAGTAATGATTTGGTAATTGGTAATTTTGATGGATCTAGTGTAGTTGATAGAATTAAAATTACAGGAACAAATGGTAATGTAGAAATAACATCTGATTTAGAAGTAGATGGCGGCGATATTACAACAGATCAAACTAGTTTTAATCTACTAAACACAAATGCTACAACTGTAAATGCATTTGGAGCGGCTACTACGATTCAAATGGGTACAGGTGGAGACGGCGGAGGATCTACTACTATTGGACATGATTTGGTTGTTCAAGGCGATCTAACAGTAAATGGCGATACAACAACTATTAACAGTACAACACTCACAGTTGATGATAAAAATATTGTTATTGCAAGTGGAGCCGCTGATAGTTCTGCGGCAAATGGTGCTGGTATTACAATAGATGGTGCAAGTGCAACAATAACTTGGGATCACACAAATACATCATTAGATTCAAATCAAGACTTTAATCTTTCAAGTGGAAAAGCATTTTTTATTAATGATGCTAGTGTATTGAACGCTACAACATTAGGAGGTGCTGTAGTTAATTCTAGTTTACAAACATTAGGTACAATTACAACAGGTGTATGGAACGGAACTGTTATAGATCCTACATACGGAGGCACAGGTGTTAATAACGGATCTAAAACTATTACATTAGGTGGATCTTTTACACATACTGGTGCTCATACATTAGGAATAACAACAACAGGAAATACAAGTGTAACATTACCAACAAGTGGTACTATTGCAAGAGTAGATGATGGTTTAGACCAATTCGCGGCAACTACTTCGGCAGAATTAGCTGGCGTATTAAGCGATGAAACTGGTACTGGTGTTGCTGTATTTGGCACAAGCCCAGCTATTACAACAAGTATTACAACAGGTAGTACAACATTTGGATTAGTAGACACTACGGCGACAACTGTAAATTTTGCAAGAGCGGCCACAGCTTTGACAATGGGTGCCGCTAGTGGTACAACTACTATACAAAACAACTTAAATGTTGATGGTGATATTGAGATTGATGGTGGTGATTTAACATTTAGTGATGCAAGTGTAAATATTGCCAACACTACTCCAACTACTGTTAATTTTGCAGATGCGGCTTCAACTTTAAACATTGGTGCTACAACTGGTACGATGACATTGAAGAATACAAATATTGTTATTACAAATGATTTAGCAATTAATGGTACAACACTTGATACTGACGAAACTGGTACATTTAACCTACTTAAAGACAATGTTACTACTATTGCATTTGGACAAGCGGCAACAGCTATCCAAATGGGTGCAACATCTGGTACTACAACTGTAAGAAATAATCTAACTACAGATGGCGATTTAACAATTTCAGCAGGTGGTGTACTTATAGCAGATGCTATAAACAATATTCCAATTGGAAATTTAACACCAAGCTCAGCCGCATTTACAACACTTACAGCAAACAATTTTGTTACTTTTACAGATGCAACAAATGCAACAGGTGATTTTGCAACTGGTAGTGCTTCAGTAAAAATTACAGGTGGATTACACGTAGCAAAAGATGTAAAAGCTGATAATTTTATAGGTGATGCTAGTGCAAGTGATCTTACAAGTGGTACAATTCCAGACGCAAGAGTGCCTTCAAGTGCAATTACACAGCACCAGTTAGATATAACAGGAACAGGTGCTTTAAATGCTGGTAGCATTACATCTGGATTTGGTAGTATTAATATTGGTACTAGTACATTTTCAGGAAATGGTAGCGGACTTACTGATTTAGTTGCTACACAGTTGACTAGTGGTACAATACCAGATGCACGTATCCAATCAAGCGGTGTTACACAACACCAAGCAGATATTACAGGTACTGGACAGCTTAATTCAGGAAGTATATCAACAGGATTTGGTAACATTGATATTGGAGCAAGTTCATTTAGCGGTACAGGTTCATGTACTTTTGGTGCAACTAGCTTTAGCGACCAAAATATTACTAATGTTGGAAGCATTGCATTAGATAGCATTTCAGCAGATAATGGCACTAGCATAGATTTTAATTCAAATGCTGTTGTAACTTTTGCAAATACAAGCTCAGCAACAAGTACAACCACTGGTGCTGTGCGAGTAGGTGGCGGTTTAGGTGTTGCTGGTGCACTATATGCGGCAAGTATGTATACTGCTGATGGTAGCAATATTCAATCACTGAACGCAAGTTATCTTGCAAGTGGTACAGTGCCTAATACTAGAATAAGCGGAACTTATAGTAACTTAACAGGAACTGGTGCTTTAGATGCAGGTGAGATTTCAAGTGGTTTTGGAAATATTGATATTGGAAGTAGCACATTTACTGGTAACGGAAGTGGACTTACAAACGTAAATGCAACTACACTTGATAGTATAGATAGTACTTCGTTTGTGCGTAGTGATGCTGACGACACTATCACTGGACTTTTAAAAACAAGTAGAAGTGGCGAACAACTACAACTTAGTGATACTAGTGCAACTGGTAATCCTTATATTGGTTTTTATCAAGGTACTACAAGAAGAGGATATATTCAGTTTGTAGATAGCGGTGGCAGGATGCGTATTGCTAGTGATGAAAATAATGATTATTTAGATATTGCTAACGGCACAGGAGGATTATTATTTAATGTTGACGGAACAGATTACACAGTATGGCATTCTGGTAATGATGGATCAGGTACTGGATTAGATGCTGATACACTTGATGGTGTAGACTCAGGAAGTTTTATACGTAGCGATGCAAATGATAGTTTTACTGGCACTTTAAGTGGTACAGGAAGCATAAACATAAGCGGAAACGTTACTTGTACTAATCTATCAGGCGATGGTAGTGGTATTACTGGAGTTACAGCTACAAATGCAAATACCCTAGACAATTTAGATAGCACACAATTTATACGTAGCGATTCAGCAGATCAAAAAACATCTGGTGATTTGAGATTTAATGACAATGTAAAATTAAACTTTGGTGATGGTGATGATACTGGATTCTTTTTTGACGGGGGAAAATTAAGAGTCGATTGTGATGGAGACACTGATATTGCCTTTGTAGATAAAAACAATGATGATACAAGATTCTATTTTGATATTAGTAACGGTTCTTTAAGTTGTGATGGCGAAGTTACAGCTTACTCCGATATTACACTCAAAGAAAACATCAAAGTTATTGCAGATCCACTTTCTAAAATCCTAAGTGTAAGAGGTGTAACATTTACACGTAAAGATCAAAAAGAAAGCAAAGTTCAAATGGGTGTGATTGCACAAGAGATTGAAGAATACTTTCCAGAAGTTGTAAGCACAAATGACAAAGGCATGAAATCAGTGAATTACGGAGCAATGGCTGGTGCATTTATTGAAGCTTTTAAAGCTCAGCAAAATCAAATTGATGAATTGAAAGAAATGGTGAATAAACTAACCGATAAATAGACTATAAGGACTTGACATACATAATTATAAGTGTTAAAATAAAAAATATGAATGTAGGAAAATAATATGGCCTTACCTAACACAGGAAGCACAATTACAATGAGTCAAATCTCTAACTATTTCAGTGGACCATCATCCACGATTAGACTCAGTGCTGATTTAGGACCGTATATAGGTATTAGTAATCAATCTCTTATTCGAATGAGTGAGAGTTTTGGTGGATATTATTTTCCATAGTTTAACAGGAGAACTTATGATAACATTATATGAAATTATGAACGTTCATTTATCTGAAGAATATACAAAAGCAAGAAAAAAACATTTGGTTAACACAATGGAGTTAGAGAAAGACTTGTTTAATCAAGCTATCGAAGCCATTGACGCTATGGATATTCCAGAAGATGATGAAAGACATCACTGGATACAAAAATTTGGTATCACCGCAGGTATTGATTTACTTACATTAGGTAAAGTTCAACCTGAAAATATGCTGGCTATGCGTGGATTAGGAGAAGATTTTCCGGAAGCTGTAAAGGTTGCAACAAGCACAGCAAGAAAATTAAATCAAAGCACTATTGATGCAGAAAAAGACTTAAACGAAGAACTAATACCAAATACTACAATCTAATGAAAATTAGTATATGTGTTCCGTGCAGAGATAAAGTTCATACACTTTTTGCACAAAGTTTAGTCAATCTTACTAATAGACTCACTCGCAAACAAATAGATTTTGAATTACACTTGTTTGCTGGAAGTGTAATCTGTGAGTCACGGACAAGATTAGTTAACGAAGCTTTATCTGTAAACAGTGATAAAATATTATTTTTAGATAGTGATATACAATTTCCGTCAAATATAATAGATAAACTGTATGCACACAACAAAGATATTGTTTCAGCGACTTATAGCACACGTTATCCGCCTTATCAAACTGTTGCATTTACTGATCCAGACAATATAACACATCGTTTAGATTCAACAAGTGGTTTGCATAAAATATGGGCAGTTGGCATGGGCTGTGTATTAATTGACAAAAATGTATTTCATGAATTACCAAAACCTTGGTTTACACACGAATATAATAAAATAGACGATACATTTAGCGGAGAAGATATATACTTTTGCAACCAGGCAATGCATCACGGTATAGATGTATGGGTAGATGCTGATGTTAAATTAGCACACATAGGAACAAAGGCATACATATTATGAGAGCTATAGACAGATTTAATAAATTTTCTAAGCATTTACACAACGGTCAGGATCAACTAAAAAATCTTATATTTGATAATTATCCTGTATTAAAAATAGATGATTATTGTAACCTTGACAAAGTTTACGAACAAAACTTTGATTCTGATTATGTATGGCTAGTTGATAAAAATATCAAGGTATTTGATAGTTTTCCTTGGTGGTTTAAGCCACGATCAAATGATATTATACAAATACATGAATTTCCATATGTTTACAAAGAGAGTAGAAAAATCAAATGTTGGGATAAGGTTAGATTAGTTCCTACTAAAAAGACACATCATGAACCAAGACAGCATATACACATTTGTGGAGAATATGATGTATATAAAGGAAATAGTAAATTTGATTGTTTTTACATAGGAAAAAACCAAGAGGATATTAATACATTACAAAAAACTATTCCCCATTTACAAACTGTAAAAACCTGGCATGAAGCACAAGAACGTAGTTACACTGATATGTTCTGGGTCATATGGGATGATATTGACATAAGAAATACTTTTAAATTTAGCTTTAAACCAGACGAGTGGAGTCATGATTTTGTTCATGTATTTGGAAATGGAGATATAGATCAACTTGATGGGGTAGCATTATTTCCAAAAAATTATAAAATTACTGAAAAAGAATTAGAGCATAGATTTTATGTTAATAAAAAAGAAATTCGTATTATGGCAAGTACGCCAAAAAAATACGAAACTTTTACTATAGATAATTATAAAGATTACGAAAATGCATTAAATAAATCAACTTATAATATGTTTTATGGTGTTCCTTCTGATATAGAAATTGATGAAAATTTTAATTTTGATTATAATATTTGTCATCACGATAAGTCTTTAAGAAAACAAAATCATGTATTTTTAAATAAAAACAAATACAATGGTATTGTACTGTTTAGTAAAGATTCAATTGTAACAAAAAAAGAGATTGCATATAGATTTGTTGTAAATCCAATAGAAACAAATATTGTAGCATCTAAACCAAAGCCTATTGATGTTTTTACTATTAATAGTTTTGAAGATTATGAAGATGCATTTGAAAAAAGTAAATCCCATGTATTCCTTGGTGTTCCAGATGATGTGATATTAGATAAAGATTTTGATATTAATGATTGGATTGCAGATCAAAAAACTTTAGATACAGGAACCACACATTTATTTTTAAATGATGTTCATTATGACGGCGTTGCTCTTTTTAGTAAAAGTTTTAAAGTTACAAAAAAAGAAATAAATCACAGATTTCTTGTTAGTAAAAAAGAACATAGTATATTAGCTAG
>MDTC01008961.1_pt1 | contig 26998 bp, 23 predicted proteins | sample 811181 | NCBI WGS metagenome assembly MDTC01 (sample SAMN05326644, study PRJNA326480) | marine metagenome | isolation source: seawater | place: Pacific Ocean: North | collected 2011
ACCCCAGCCTGGCGACGCCCCTGTGCCCCGGCCGCCCCGAGATCGAGCTGCAGGTGCGCTACGCCGCCCGCCACGAGCTCGCCGCGTCGGTCGCCGACGTGCTGGTCCGGCGCACCCAGCTCTTCTACCGCGAGGCCGATCAGGCCCTCGGCGCGGCGGAGCGAGTGGGGGAGATCCTGGCCGCCGAGCTGGGCTGGGATGCGGAGCACACCGCGGCCAGCGTCGAGGCCTACCGCCAGCGCGTCGCGGCGAGCCGGCGCTGGCGGTCGGGCTGATCCCACCGACAGCGGCGGTTCCCCAGGCCCTCCCCTCCGGCCCATCATGAGGGTGAAACCGCCGCTTTTCCTGTGCTCGCCGGGCGTGCCGGGTGATCTTCCTGGCGCGTGTTACCCGAGCGGGGACCGCCTCCCCACCCCGGACCGCTGTGGCCATCCTGTTCCTGCTGGTCGGACTCGCGATGCTCGTCGGCGGCGCGGAGCTGCTCGTACGCGGCGGCGGTGCGCTGGCGCTGGCACTCAAGGTCCCCGCCATGATCGTCGCGCTGACGGTCGTGGCCTTCGGCACCTCCGCGCCCGAGCTGGCGGTGAGCGTGTCCGCCGCGCTGGGGGAGGGTGGCTCGACCGAGGCGGCGCTCGCCAACGTCACCGGCTCGAACATCGCCAACATCCTGCTGGTCCTGGGCGTGGCCGCCCTGATCCGACCGCTGGTCGTCGATCGCGGACTCATCAAGCGCGAGATCCCGGCGCTGCTCATCCTGCAGCTCCTCATCCCGGTGCTGTGCATGGACGCGGTGATCGGTCGCATCGAGGGCATGCTCCTGTTCGCGGTCGGCCTCGTCTACAACGGGCTCCTCATCCGCCAGGCGCTCAAGGATCGCAGCGACGCGCTCGCGGCGGACCTGGAGGGGGACCTGCCCGATCCCGAGCCCGAGGGCATCATGGCCCGCCTCCCTGCGTTCGTGCCCGCCTGGGCCGTGCACGCGACCTTCCTCGTGTTCGGCCTCGCCATCCTGGTCGCCGGCGCCCAGCTCTTCGTGTCGGGTGCCTTCACCCTGGCCACCTGGGCCGGCTTCTCCGAGCGCTTCATCGGCCTGACCGTGATCGCGCTCGGCACCAGCGCGCCCGAGATCGCCACCGGCGCGATCTCCGCCTGGCGCGGCGAGACCGAGATCGCGCTCGGCAACTCGGTGGGCTCGAACATCCTGAACATCTCGATGGTGCTGGCGCTGACCTCCATGATCAAGCCGGTCGCCTTCGAGGACTCGGGCACCTGGATCGACCTCACCGTCGCCAACGGCGTCACCCTGCTGCTGGTGCCGATCATCCTGCTGTCCGGGCGCATCGGCCGCGTGACCGGTGGGCTCATGATCGCGGCGTACCTCGGCTACATCCTGTTTTCCCAGAGCTAGCCGGAGCTGCCGCCTGAGCAGACCGTGCGAGAGGGAGCCTCCATGCCCCGCTTTCCCGACATCACCGCCAACATCGCTGCCATGGGCGGCTCCCCCTACTCGGCCCTGGCCGGTCGGCTGAAGGCGTACGAAGGACGGACCTTTCCGCTCCATGTCGGCGACACCTGGATGGAGCCCGCCGCCTGCGCGCGACTCGAGCGCTTCACCGTGGCCGAGCACCCGGGCATGCACCAGTACCTGCCGACCCAGGGCCACCCGGTCCTGCTGGAGCGCCTCGCCGCGCGGGTCCAGGAGCGCACGGGCGTCTCCACCAACACCTCCAACGTGCTGATGACCGCGGGGGGTACCGGTGGCCTGTGTGCGCTCGCCGCCGTGCTCGTGTCGCCAGGGGACGAGGTGCTGATCGCCGCGCCGCACTGGCCCCTGATCGCCGGGCACGTCAAGATTGCAGGGGGAACGCCGGTGATGGTGCCGCTGGTCGGCGACGTGACCACCGCGGAGGAGGCCGTCGCTGCCTTCCAGGCGCGGATCACCGATCGCACCGTGGCCGTCTACATCAACACGCCGAACAACCCCACCGGCGCGGTCTACCCCAAGGCGTGGGTCGAGGGCATCGTCCGCTGGGCCGTGTCCAACGACCTGTGGGTGTGGTCGGACGAGATCTACGAGGACTACGTCTACGACGGCGAGCACGCGTACGCGCGCACCTTCGCCCCCGAGCGCACGATCAGCGCCTACAGCTTCAGCAAGGCCTACGGCATGGCGGGCAACCGGGTCGGCTACCTGGTCGGTCCCGACGAGATCATCGCCCAGACCGGCAAGGTCAGCACCCACATGTTCTACGGCGCGCCCACCGCCGGTCAGCTGGCGGCGCTCGCGGTGCTCTCTCCCGAAGGCGACGACTGGATCGCCATGGCCTACGCCAAGTACAAGGCGCTCGGAGAGATGGCGGCGGAACGCCTCGGCGTGCCCACACCCGGCGGCAGCACCTTCCTCTTCCTCGACGTCGCCGATCACCTCGACGAGCGCGGCCTCGATGGCCTGCTCCTCGACCTCGTCGGCCAGGGCCTGCTGGTCGCCCCTGGCCGCAGCTTCGGCCCCTACCCGACCCACATCCGCGTGTGCTTCACCTGCGCTGCGCCGGACGTGGTCGAGGAAGGCGTCGACGTGCTGGCGCGGCGGCTCGGGCGGTAGACAGTTCCGAGTTTCGAGTTTCGAGTCTCGAGTTTCGTCCGGAGCGATCCTTGGGCGTTGTACTGCTCGGTTCCGCTCCCGGCGCCGACGGTGCTCCTTGGTTGTCGCCAGCGAATTCGGAAGTTCGCACAGCTGCTTTCACCGCGGAGAAGCTGAGGACCCGAGGTCTGACGGAGAGGACGCTCCCCTCTCCGTGGACTCTGTGCCCTCCGAAATCTCCGTGTCAAAGCCCGTTCTTGCCCGTAGCACCCGCAACCCACGCCTCCCGCCACGAGTGCCTCCTCCACGCCCCTCATCGCCGCCCTCCCGTCCCACGGACCGAGTACCCCGCCGTCGCGCTACTGCCCTGGAGGAACCTACAGCTTCCGATGCTGCGAGATCGGCATCGAACGCCGGATCTTCCGGACTCGCTCGAGATCGATCTCGGCGAACGCCAGGCCCGAGCCGTCGCTGGCCTCGGCGATGACTGCGCCCCAGGGGTCGATGATGATGCTGTGGCCGTACGTCGCGCGGAGGCCGGCGTCGTCGTGCTCGCCGACCTGGCCGGGGGCGATGACGTAGCACTGGTTCTCGATGGCGCGGGCGCGGAGCAGGGCGTGCCAGTGGGCTGCCCCCGTGGTCGCGGTGAAGGCGGACGGCACGCACAGGATGTCGGCGCCGTGGTCGCGCTGCCAGCGGAAGAGCTCGGGAAAGCGCAGGTCGTAGCAGATGGACAGGCCGAGGGTGCCGAGCGGGGTCTCGACCACGGTGGGCTGCTCGCCGGGCTTGCAGGTCTTCGACTCGAGGAAGCGCACCGCCGCCGAGTGGTCCACGTCGAACAGGTGCATCTTGCGGTAGGTGCCCAGGATGGCGCCGTCGGGACCGAAGAGCACGGAGGTGTTGTAGCAGCGCTCGGCCTCGTCGCTGGCCTCGTTGTAGCTGCCCAGCAGGAAGTGCACCCCGTGCTGCCGGGCCAGGGCGGCGAAGCGGGCGATGGTCGGGCCGTCGAGCGGCTCGGCGAGCTCCACCTTCTCCTTGTGGGGGCCGAGGTAGTTGGTCGCCTCGGGAGTGGCGATCAGCTGGGCTCCGCGGCTGGCGGCGCGCGCCGTCAGCGTCTCGACCTGCTGCCAGTTGGCAGCCTCGTCGCTGGTTGCAGTCATCTGGACGACAGCGGCCAGGAACATGCGTGCTCCACGGGTTTCGGGGGGCGGGTCGTAACCCGGACCGGACAGACGCCGCGTGGGGTTGGTACAATGCACGGTCTGGAGACCTGTATGCGCCACCTGGCACTGTTTTCGACGCTCGGCCTGGCTCTTGTTGCCTGCAACGGAGAGTCCGGTGTCATCGTCTACAATGCGCCTCCGACCGCCGCGATCCTCTCGCCGGCGGACGGGTTCACCATCGATGAGGACCAGGTCGTCACCTTCGAGGGCCAGGTCTACGACGACGGTGATCTGCTGGGTCTCGACGTGCGCTGGCTCTCCGACAAGGACGGTGAGCTCGCCACCGCGGTGACGCCCGACCCGGACGGCCGGGTGGAGCTGGTGACCGCGAACCTCTCCGACGGCAACCACGCGATCACCCTGCGCGTGGTCGACGATCAAGGCGAGCTGGGGGCGGCGACCATCCAGGTGACCATCATCGACCTGCCCGATCCGCCGGACATCGAGGTCACCGCCCCCCTCAACGGCGACGAGCCCTCGCTGGAGGGCGAGCTGTTCGAGTTCCGCGCGGTGGTGGGCGATGCCCAGGACGATCCCGCGGAGCTGGAGGTCGTCTTCTCGTCCGACCGCGACGGCTTCCTGTGCGAGGGCACCCCTGCGCCGGACGGCGTCGTGACCTGCGATGCGGTGCCGTCGGTCGGCGCTCACCGCATCACCGGCGAGGTGGAGGACACCGACGGCAACATCGACGCGGACGACGTGTTCATGTCGGTGCGGGCCCTCGCCGACCACGACAACGACGGCGACGGCTTCACCCCCAACCAGGGGGACTGCAACGACAACAGTGACACCGTGCACCCCGGCGCCGAAGAGCTCCCCAACGGCATCGACGACGACTGCGACGGCACCATCGACGAAGGCACCATCAACTACGACGACGATGGCGACGGCTTCTCCGAGGTGGACGGCGACTGCGACGACACCAACCGCCTGACCTACCCGGGCGCGAAGGAGGTCGAGGACGGCGAGGACAACGACTGCGACAAGACCATCGACGAGGGTACCCGGGTCTACGACGACGACGGAGACGGCTTCTCCGAGGTGGACGGCGACTGCGACGACACCAAGCGCGCGATCAACCCCCGGGCCACCGAGACCTGCGACGGCGTCGACAACGACTGCGACTCGGTGACCGACGAGGAGGATGCCTCGGGGTGCTCGACGTTCTACGCCGACGACGACAAGGACGCGTACGGCGATCCGTCGGACAAGAAGTGTCTGTGTGCGGCCAAGGCGCCCCACACGGCGACGAACAACCGCGACTGCTACGACGCCAACCCCTCTGCCAAGCCCGGCACGACGGCCTGGTTCGGCACCGACCGCGGCGATGGCAGCTTCGACTACAACTGCGACGGCAGCCAGACCCAGCGTTGGACCGCCACCTTCGACTGCTGGGGCGGCCTGTGGGTCTGTGGCGTGGACCGCGATGGCTGGGACGGCTCGGTGCCCGCGTGCGGCATCTCCAAGGTGTGGGGAACCGAGTGCAAGGGAGCATCCTGGGGATGCGGCGCCAAGGGCAGCTCCCGGCAGCAGACGTGTCAGTAGTTGTGAGGTCCCCGCTGCCGCGGTAGCGTGCCCCTCGGAGGTCGCGTTGCCGACATTCGTGGTCAGTCCATCCGGGCGCGCCCCCATGCACATCGTTGCCGACAACTGGGTCATCGCCCTGGGCATGGCCTTGGAGGATCTCGACCGCCTGCTGGCCATGCGCCGTCTGGCGTGCGAGGTGCTGCCCAACGGCAACGCCATCGTCAGCGACCTGAAGAATGGCCACCGCTACGTCGTGCAGCGCGAGGGCGTGGAGACGTCGGACGACCCGCCCACGGACCCGACCCACCGGGGCGTGCGCCTCGATGACGATGTCGGCAAGCCGTACAACTCCCAGGATGACGACGCGCTTCGCACCCTGGACCCCGAGCTGGACCTGGTCGAGGTGGACGCCTTCGACTCCTGGCTCTCGGACATCGACGAGGCCGGCTCCACGATCTTCGCGTGCCAGGCGGCGCTCGCCGCGGCCCAGATGGCGGTGCCGTGCGACAGCGCGTCGGTGCTGCTCCTGGAGGAGCGCGGCCTGCGCTTCGTCGCCGCGTCCGGGCCCATCGCGACCCAGCTGGTCGGTCGCTACATCCCGTCGGACGCCGGCGCCGCGGGCTTCGCCGTCCAGCACCGCCAGCTCATGATCTTGCGGGAAGTGGAGGATGATCCTCGTCACTTCCGCGAGCTCGACAACGAGACCGGCTACCAGACCCGCAACCTGGCCTGTGTGCCGGTGAAGGCCGATGACGTCATCTACGGCGTCATCGAGGTGCTGAACTTCCCCGACAACGAGCCGTTCGACGGGGAGGGGATCAGCCAGCTGGAGCGGGTCGCGCGACACCTCGGGCGGCGGCTCGCGGGGGTGGCCCCCAAGGCGCGGCTGGCGTCGGCCTCGGCGGCCCCCGAAGACTTCGATGAGCGCCTGATCACCGATGAGGTCTCGGTGGAGCCGATCAGCTCGTCCGACATCGCGCTGGCGCTGCCGGACGAGGACCTGTCGCTGTACCGGGACGACTGACGCGCCACACCCGTGTCCACGCCGTGACCACGCACGCCGTGACCACGAACGGGTCGGGCGCGTGCTCGCGCCTACTTGTTGATGTCGATGCTCTTCACGGCGCTGGTCTTGGCGAGCTCCATGACCGAGCCCTGCAGCTTGCCGTACAGGTCGTAGTTCTCGACGCTGTCGAGCCCGGCGGCCTCGTCGTCCTGCTCGCGGGCAGGCAGCTTGTGCACGTAGAACTCGACCTCCGAGTCATCGTCGAAGGTGAACTTCCACTTGTTGCGCGTCGTGACCGTCCACGTCTTTCCGTCGGTGGTCCTGGTCTTCGGCGTGTTGCGCAGCACGCACATGTACATCCACGGCGTGAAGTTGCTGTCGTAGGTGCAGTCGATCCCGGAGCGGCCCTCGTAGGCGATGTCGATCCGGTCGATCTCGTCCCAGGTCTTCTCGACCAGGGTGCCGTTGCCCTCCAGCTCGAGCTTCAGATCACCGCTGTCGTCGCTGTAGCCGTTCTCGGCGTACCAGTCGTGGCCGCGCTCGACCCGCTTGACGTGGCCACTGTGGGTGGTGCCATCGACGAGGGTGATCACCGCATTGAAGTCGGCGTTGCTCTTGGGGGGCTCGGGTTCGGGCTCGGGCTCGGGCTCGGGCGGCGCCTCGGGCTCCGGCGCGGGTGCGGGCGCCGTGGTGGCGGGCGTCGCGTCAGCCGCGGCCTCGGGAGCCTTCTTCTTGCCACAGGCAACCAGGAGCAGGGCGGCAGAGGCCACCACAGCCATCTTGGTCAGGCGCATCGGTCCTCCTTCCTTCGGGTCAGGGGTCGGCCAGACTATCCCGTGGACCCGCGCCGTGGGGTTCGGTTCCGGTCATGACCCCCAGCCCCACGGGTGCGCTCCCCCGCTAGTGGAGGAGATCGTACTTGTTGAGCTTGTAGCGCAGCGTGTTTCGCTCGAGGCCCAGCAGCCGGCCCGCCTGGGTCCGGTCGCCGCCGGCCAGGCGCATGGCCTCCTCCAGGATCGCGCGCTCGACGCCCTCGAGGTGGGTGGCGAGGGAGAAGCCCGGCTCCAGGGTGGGCAGGCCCGGCGGCGCGGCCTCGACGGCGTCGATGTCCAGGGCGCTGCTGCCCATGACCACGGCGCGCTCGGCCAGGTTGACCAGCTCGCGGACGTTGCCGGGCCAGGCGTGGGCGATGAGGCGCTGCTTCTGGCCCTCGGTGACCGTGGGGCGGGGTCGGTCGTAGCGGTCGGCGTACTTGTCCAGCTCGCGATCGAGCATGGGGATGATGTCCTCCTTGCGGTCGCGCAGGGGAGGCATGCCGAGCACGATGACGCCGAGCGCGTAGAACAGCTCGGGTCGCAGGGCGCCCTCGGCGACGCGGCGGCGGGCGAAGGGCTGCGACGTCGCGACGAGCCGGACCCCGGCGGGCACCGCGCGCAGGCTGCGGTTGAGCTGGCGCTGGAGATCGTCGGGGAGATCGTCGACATTGGGGAGCACGACCGTGCCTTCGGCGGGCCAGCGCTCGTCGCGGCCGAGGTCGCGGATCAGGAAGGGGCCCTTGGTGCCCGACATGTGGTGCAGGGCCAGCGCCGCATGACCCCGCCCGGCGCCCATCTCACCCTCGATCCACACCGGAGAAGGGACGTTGGCCGCCCGTTTCAGAGCATCGAGAAGCTGGCGCGAGCTGGCGGAGCGGGCGATGAACTTGCCGGGTCCGGAGCTCTGCTGGCGGCGTGCAGGGGCGCCGGCAGGGGTCGCGGTGGCGCTGCGCACGCCGTCGAGACGGGCCTGCACCTGCTCGACAGTGACCGGCTTGGTGAGGAAGTCCCGCGCGCCCAGGCGCATGGCCTCGACCGCCACCTCGACGTCGCCATACGCGGTGAACACGACCACTTCCACCGGCGGACGGTGCTCCCGCGCGGCGGTCAGCACGGCCATGCCGTCGACCGGCTCCATCTTGAGGTCAGTCAGCACGACGTCGGGGCGGCGCTCGCGGATGCGCTCGATCGCGGTGGCGCCGTCGTAGCAGGTCTCGACCGCATCGCCGGCCTTGCGCAGCACCCGCGCCAGCGCGTCTGCCGCCGAGCGGTTGTCGTCCACCACCAGGATCTGCAGGGGGTTCGTCGTCACACAGTCCTCCGCCGCGTCAGGCTAGCGCACCTGCACCCTGCTTGGCTGGCAGGTGCAACACGAAGCGGGCTCCGCCCAGGGGCGAGGTCTCGTGGGTGGCGGTTCCACCGTGGGCCTCGGCGACCGCCTGCACCAGCGCCAGTCCCAGGCCGGTACCGCCCTCGCGCAGGCTGACGTTGGCCGAGAAGGCCTTGTCTGCGATGGAGGCCGCCACGCCGGGCCCGTCGTCGTCGATCAAGATATCTACGCCGTTCTGGGTCGTGTGGGTGCTGACTTCGACCCGGCTCGTGGCATGCTGCATCGCGTTCTGCACCAGGTTCTCCAGCGAGCGGCCCAGCAGCGCGCTGTCGACCAGCAGGTTGGCCGAGTCCACCTCACCCACCCGGACCGAGATCCCGTCTTTCTCCGCCGTTGCGGCGTGGACCTTGACCACGTGATCGATGAGCGGGCGCAGGGCGGTCGGGCGCACGAGCAAGGACAGGTCCTCGCCGACGCTCCGGCGCAGCATCTGGGTCACCACCTGGTCGAGGTCGCGGACCTCCTTGCGGATCGCATCTCCGGTCACCTGGCGCTCGGTCGGGTCCTCCTCCACGACCAGCAGGGAGGTGAGCAGCTCGATGCTCTGCAGGGGATTGCGCACCTCGTGGGCGACCATGCGGGCCATGCGCTGGGCCACCCGGATGCGGGCCATGATGGTGTCCTCGCGCTCCTCCATGGCGATGGCCGTGTCGTTGACCTGGTAGATGATGTCGTCCAGCTCGGCGAGGCCGGTGCCCTCGAGGCGGACGTTGCGCTCGCCGCCGCGGACGCGGGCCAGGGCGGTGGTCACCCGGGACAGGGGCATGAGCACCCGCAGGACGGCCAGGGCGGTGACGAGGCCGACCATCGCCATCAGGGTGAACATGAGGAAGGTGACGAAGAGCAGGCTGACGTTGTGCGGCTCGACGCCGACCAGCACGCGCCCGGCCTGGCCACTGCCGCATGACCAGGCCCATCGTCGGCCTTCGAGGCTGATCAGGTCCGAGGTGCCCGGGTTCGCGCACAGGGACTTGAAGCTGGGATCGTCGACCGGGATGACCAGCGCCTCGCCCTGCTCGACAACCTGCTGGCCGTCGGGCTTGACGAAGACCATCGTGCCGACGTCGACCTTGTCGAACAGGCGCACCGGCCGCTCGATGTCCTCGCTGGCGACGCGGAACTCGGCCATGAGCACGGCCTTCTCGGACGCGAGCCCGAGGGCGTTGTCGGTGTCCCAGGCGGCGAGCAGGAGCGCGACCGGCAGCACCGCGAGCGCGGCGACAGAACCGGAGAACACGCCCATGATGAAGGGCGCCGAGGGCCGCTTGGGTCCAGCCATCGAGCTACCCGATCAGCGCCCGCCCTGCTGCTGCTGCACGCTCTGCTCGCGCTCGTCCGAGGCGTCGGTCGTGCTCTGCTCGACCTGCAGGCGGATGGCCGTGCCCTCGATGCCGGACAGGCGGTACTGCGCTGCGGCCACCGAGGCGCGGGTCAGATCCGCCTGCGTCTGGAAGGCCGCGCTGTAGCTGCGCCCGAAGTCGTAGGCCAGGTTCATGGGCGTACCGCAGCCGCTCGCGATGAGGGCCACCGCGGCGAGGATGATCGAGCGGGTCATGGAGCCTCCTGGCTTTCCAGGCGCGCGAGGGCCTCGCGCGCCTTGTTGTGCTCGGGATCATGTTGGAGGGCACGGGCGTAGCGCTCCCGAGCCGAGTTCGGATCACCGGCCAGCTCGTGGGCGAGGCCGAGGTTGTACCAGGCATCGCCCGGCGGGCCGACCGCGCGGAACGCGTCGATCGCACCGTCCACGTCGCCCTCGTTGAAGAGGGCGAAGCCGAGGTTGCGGCGGTAGCGGGCCACGGTGCCGTCCAGCGACACCGCCTTGCGCAGGGCGGGCACCGCGTCCGGCGAGCGCTTCACCGTGTAGAGCAAGAAGCCCAGGTTGTTCCAGGTCGCGGCGTCCCGGTCATCGAGCTCGATCGCGGTCTGGAACGCGGCGATCGCCTGGTCTGGCATCTCGTTGTCGGCGTAGACCAGCCCCAGGGTGCGCCAGACGTAGGGGTCCTTCTTGCGCGTCTCGGAGACCTCCTCCAGCAGGATGCGGGCCTCGTTGTACTGCCCCTGCAGGTAGAGCGCGTGGCCGGTGAGCAGGTCCACCTCGGAGCCGTCCGCACCGTCGTCCCGCGCGAGCTTGAGCAGGGTCATGGCCTCGTCGGCGTAGCCCATGGCGAGCATCTTCCGGGCGATGCCGATCCGGGTCTCCTGCTTGCCTTCCTCGGTCTGCCACAGCGGGGGCTCGACCGCGTCCTGGCGCTTGTTCCCACAGCCCGCTGCCGCGCCGACGACGAGGAGCAGAGCGAGGGTGAACGCCGATTTATGGAAGGGGAACGCCGTCATGGGACCTCAGCGTGCCAGGGCGTCGCGGACCCGGATGATGGCCGGGCCGAGCAGGACGATGACGAGGGCGGGCATGAGGAACAGGATCATGATGATGGTCAGCTTCGGCGAGACCTTCGCGGCCTCTTCCTCGGCCTTGGCCATGCGCTTCTGGCGGACCAGATCGCCGTGGATCCGCAGCGCGGTGGCGATGGAGGTACCGAAGCGCTCGGCCTGGACCATCATGTTGACCAGGCTCTTGACCTCGTCGAGGCCGGTGCGATCCGCCAGGTGGCGGAAGGCCTCGAGGCGCGGGATGCCGGCGGAGACCTCGTGATTGACCAGCTGGAACTCGAGCGCGAGCTCGGGGGCGGCGGAGCGGATCTCGTCGGCGACGCGGCGGAAGGCCATGTCCAGGGCGAGACCGGCCTCGACGGAGGTGACCAGCAGGTCGAGCGCGTCGGGGAAGGGAGCCAGCAGCTTGCGGTGACGCGCCTCCACCTGGGAGTTGAGCATCATCATCGGCACGAAGTAGCCGACGCAGGCGAGGACGATGGCGCCGCCCATGATGTAGTAGATGCTGAAGTTCAGCGAGAGCAGGGGGATGCCCAGGAGCGGCAGCACGAAGACGAGGCCCACGCGGATGCCGTTGAAGATCTCGGCGGCGTTCCGGTTGCGGTAGCCGGCGTGGATCATCTTGCGTCGCAGCAGGTTGGCCTGCTCGTCGTCGGTGGGGGTGGCGAGCTTGGAGAGGCGCTCGGCGACGGCCTCGGCCAGCTTGGCCTCGCGGGCCGCCTCCAGCTCTGCCCGGCTCTTGCCGCTGGTCAGGTCCCGCAGACGATCGCCCGACGTCCGTCGGTTGCCCACCAGCGACATCACTCCGGCGGTGCCGCCCACGGCGAACACGAGCAACGCAAAGCCGGCGATGAGGATGGTGCCCATCATGTCAGACCTCCACCTGCGAGATCGAGTACATCAGGTAGCCGCCGACCGTGTACAGCAGCAGGATCGCGCCGATCATGTACATGCCCCAGGTGTCGGTCCACAGGGGCTTGAGGTACTCGGGTCGGACGAAGAAGAGCAGGAGGAACACCGCAAACGGGAGACAGCCGAGGATCAGCGCGCTGAACCGGGCCTCCGAGGTGAGCGCCTTGACCTTCGCGTGGAACAGGAAGCGGTTGCGGATGGTGTTGGAGATGGAGTTCAACACCTCGATGAGGTTGCCGCCGGTCTCGCGCTGCAGCAGGACCGAGCTGACGAACATGCGCAGCTCGAACAGGCGCGGGTTGCGGTCGAGCAGGCTCATCAGCGCCGTCCGGTAGTCACGGCCGAAGCGCACCTCCTCGAACACCCGGCCGAACTCGCCGGCGAGGGGCAGCGGCAGCTCCTCGGCGCACATCTTGAACGCGTCGGAGAGGCCCAGACCGGCCTGCAGGGAGCGCGCCATCAGGTCCAGCGCCTCGGGCAGCTGCTCCAGCAGCTTGCGGGAGCGGGCCTCGGCGCGCTGGCGGACGACGAAGTAGGGGACGAGGCCGCCGAGCAGGCCGACCAGGATCGAGGCCGGCCCGATGAAGAGGAACAGGCCCAGGCCGAGACCGCCGGAGATCAGCGAGCTGTACAGCACCAGCTGACCGACGGTCCAGTTGACCTCGGCTTCGACCAGGATGTCCTGGAGGTGCTGGCCGAGACCACCCAGGTTGCGGGCCATGGCGTCGGCGTTCAGGTCGCGGAACAGCGACTGGTGTTCCGCCTCGCTGACCGACGCGCCGAGGCGCCGGGCGAGCTTCTCCCGCTCGGCGTTCTTGCGGGAGACGTAGGACCAGTAGAAGCCCTGGCCCACACCAAAAGCGGTGGCGAAGAAGCCCGAGATCATGACGATCCAGAGCCAGCCGGGGATCATGCCGAGCATCAGACCTCCTGCTGGAAGCGGAACAGCTCGTGAGACAGGCGGATGCCGTTGGAGGCGAGCCGGTCGGTGAACTTGGGACGGACACCCGTCGCGCGGAAACGACCCTTGACCCTGCCGTTCGAGTCGACGCCGGTCTGCTCGAAGACGAAGATGTCCTGGGTCGTGATGATGCTGCCCTCCATGCCCGTCACCTCGGTGACCGAGATGATCCGGCGGGAGCCGTCGGGGAGGCGGGCCTGCTGCACGATGACGTCCAGCGCGCGGGCGATGGTCTCGCGGATGGCCTTGTCGGCCATGTTCGGCATGCCGATGCCGACCATCGTCTCGAAGCGGGCGAGGGCGTCACGGGCGGAGTTGGCGTGGACCGTGGCCAGCGAGCCATCGTGGCCGGTGTTCATGGCCTGGAGCATGTCGATGGCCTCGCCACCACGGATCTCGCCGAGGATGATGCGGTCAGGCCGCATCCGGAGGCAGTTCTTGACCAGGTCGCGCTGGGTCACCTCGCCCTTGCCCTCGATGTTGGGCGGGCGGGTCTCGAGGCGCACCACGTGGGTCTGCTGCAGCTGCAGCTCCGCCGAGTCCTCGATGGTGATGATCCGCTCGCCTTCCGGGATGAAGGAGGAGAGCACGTTCAGCAGGGTGGTCTTTCCGGAGCCCGTACCGCCGCTGATGACGGTGTTGAGCTTGGAGCGGACCGCGCCGCGGAGGACCTCGAGGATCGGGCGCGGGCACGAGCCGAACGCGACCAGATCCTCGGCGGTGATGGGCACGGTGCCGAACCGGCGGATCGAGGCCGTGGCGCCGTCGAGGGCCAGCGGCGGGATGATGGCGTTGAAGCGGGAACCATCCCGCATTCGGGCATCGACCATCGGGTTGGTCTCGTCGACCCGGCGACCGACCGCGGAGACGATGCGATCGATGATCTGCATCAGGTGGTCGTTGTCGTTGAAGGTGACGTTGGTCTTGACCAGCTTGCCCTTGCGCTCGACGAAGACCGTGAACGGCCCGTTGATCATGATGTCGCTGATCTCGGGGTCGCGGAGCAGGGGCTCCAGCGGGCCGAGGCCCAGGATGTTGTCGAGGATCTCCTCGACCAGGCGCTCGCGCTCGAGGCGGTTGAGCGGGAGGTTCCGGGCCTCCACGCGCTCCGTGAGGGTGACCCGCAGACGCTGCTGCAGCTCCTCGCGGGGCGTGTTGCCGACCTGCTCGAAGTCGAGGCTCTCGAGCAGCTCGTTGTGGAGATCTGCCTTGATGCGCTCGAACTCGGCAGTGCTGGTGCCGGTCCGGGGAGCTCCCGCGCCGCCGCGAGCGGCAGGGCGTCCTCCCTGGGAACCACGAACGCGATCGATGAGCCTGGAACCACCCATGTCTTACTGTCCTCGTCCGAAGAGTCCGAAGAAGAAGCCGCCGCCCTCGCTCTCCTTGTCGTGCTTCACCGCCTCTTCCTCGTCCGTCACGACGGCGACGAGGGCCGAGATGTCGCGGGCGACGTCGGCCTTGCGGTTCACGTCTCGGACCAGCTTGCCCTCGTTGAAGGCCTCTCCGACGACGCGGGGGTCGTCGGCGATGGTCGCGGAGACGGAGAGCCCGAGGTTGGACTCGATGTCGGGGAGCGTGACGTAGGCGGCCTTGTGGTAGCGATTGACGATGAGTCGGATGCGGTCCTTCTCGATGCCGAGCGAGCTCATGAGTCGCGTGCGGCGGAAGGCGTCCCGGACCGAGATGACCGTGGGCTCGGTGACGAGCAGGATCATGTCGGAGACCTGCAGGGCCATCGTCACCGCGTCGTCGAGGCCGGCGCCGCAGTCGACCAGCACGAACTGGTAGGCCTGGGCGGCGGTGGACAGCACCGCGTAGACATCGTCCCCGGTGTACTCCAGGCCGGCCTGCGGATCGCTGGGCTGGCAGAGCACATGGGTCTTGCTCTGGTGCACGGCCGTCGCGCCCTGGAGCATGCGCTCGTCGAGGCGGTGGGCCCGCGGGAGCACGGTGGTGAGGTCCTCGGACGGGGACAGGTCCAGGACCGAGGCGAGGTCGCCCATGGCCATGTCCATGTCCACGGCGAGCACCCGGTGGATGCCGGCGAGCTCGGCGGCGACGTGGCCGGTGAGCATCGTCGTGCCGACGCCTCCCTTCGCGCCGACGAAGGACACGACCATGCCGGCCTCTTCGTCCTCGGCGACGGAGTAGGCCGCGTCCTTGACCACCTGGCGCAGGCGCTGGCCGTCGCCGGGCAGGACCACGAACTCCTTGTAGCCGACGCGCATCGCGGAGAGGATGACCTCTGCGCTGCTCTGGTCGGCCAGAGCCACGAGCGTGGCCGTCGGATGCTCGCGGGTCAGCGCCTGGGCGATGGCCAACGGGGCGTCGTTACCCTGGGAGAAACTGACGATTACGACGTCGGGGTGGTTCCGCTGGACGCTCGAGATGGCGTCCCCGAACCCGACGGGGCTCGAGGGCAGGACCGCCTCTCCAACGAGCGTCTCGCGAACACGCCCCATCTCCTCCATCGTCAAGCCGACGAGGACGACCGAAGCCGCGGTGCTGGAGGAACCAATGCTGCGCAACGTGGGCTCCTAGCGCTGCAGTCCGACGCTGCCGGCAGGCTCCGCAGTGCGGGAGCCAGGACGGCGGTCGAGACCGAGCAGGTAGAACTGCAGGTCGTTGGTGTTGTTGTCCTCGGCGGTGCCGGGGGCCGCGGGGACCTCACCGGGGCCGAGGGGCCGGACCAGCCGCGGGGTCACGAAGATCATGATCTCGCGCTCCTCGCGGAAGTGCCGGACGTAACGGAAGAGGGTGCCGATGATCGGGATGTCGCCGAGCAGCGGGAACTGGGCCTTCTGGTACTGGGTCTGCTCGTAGAGCAGGCCGGCCATGGCAAACGTCATGCCCGAGGCGATCCGCAGGTGGCTGCGGCTCGACTGGGAGATGAAGCCCGGGACCTCGAGGCCGGCGATGCGGCTCGTGTTGCTGTAGTCGACGTCGGAGATCTCGACGAAGACGCGCAGGTCGATGACGTCGCCCGCGAGGACCGTGGGCACGAAGGACATGCGCACGCCGTAGGGCTGCAGGCGGACCTGGATGGCGCCGAGGCCGGCCGCGCCGGGGATCGGGATGCGGCCACCGGACAGGAACTCGCCCTGCTGGCCGGAGAGCACCACCATGGTGGGCTGGGCCAGGGTCTTGGTGAGGCGGTAGTCGTCGGTGATGGCGAAGATGGCCGCGGCATCGATCGGGCGGGTGAAGGCGCCGATGATGTCGAAGCCGCCCGCGACCGGGTTCGTGACGATCTCGTTGCCGGTCACCTGGTCGACGATGGGCCGGACGCTGACGCTGTTCGGGCCGTCGACCGCGACGAAGCCGAGGTTGTTGCCCCACCACAAGTTGATGCCGATCTCGCGCAGGCCGGAGCGGGAGGCCTCGGCGAACACGACCTCGAGCTGGACCTGGTGGTCGCCCCGCACGCTCATCAGGTTGACGAACTCGGGGTCGAAGATCCGGGCCACGAGCGACACCTGCTCCAGCGTGTCGAGGTCATCGACGGCGCCCTGGAGCACGATGTGGTCGTTCAGCGGGTAGACGCGGGGGGGCTCGCCCTCGACCATGCCGTCGATGAGACGGATGAGGTCGGAGAGGTCGCGGTGCACGGTCACCTCATAGGTGATCGGGCGGGTGCGGCCTTCCATGGTGACGATCAGGTCGGTGCTGCCGACGTTCACGCCCTGGATCTGGTAGCGGCTCGCCGACGCGAGCTGCTGCACGCGCGCGACTTGCGGGTTCGTGATGGCGATCGCCGTCACGCGCCCGGAGAATTCCTTGACCTTGCTCTTTCCGAGCTCGATTTCGATCCAGTTCTCGTCGTCCTGGGCCTGGGCAGCGTCGGGGACGCCGAGGGTCAGGAGGATCAGGAACGCTGCGACAAGGGCGGAAAGCACCTTCATGTCAGTGCGCCTCTCGCTGGGGTGGTGGCCGATACTAGCGAACGTGGACGAGCATACGGCGGGTGAACGCGCCGGGTGTCCTCGGCCTACGGAGTGGAGTCAGTGTCATCATCGGGGTTCTCGACGTCGCGGACGCTCGCCCCCTCGATGATGCGGGTCGTGGTGCTGTTGGGGTCGGGCTGCGGCTTCACGACCTGCCCGGCGCCAGGGGAACGATCGGGCTGCTTGGCGACCTCGGCGACGGTGAAGCGCTTGTTGGCCGCGCCGATGAACTCACCGGGCGCGACGCCGTGCACTTCCTGCTTCGTGACATCCACGTGGTTGCGCAGGGTCAGGGTGACCTTGCCGGTGCGATTGGCGTGGGTCACGAGCTGCGCCTCCTTCGGAGTCAGCGCGAGGGTCACGGACGGCGCGTCGATCGCGCGGCGCGAGCCTTCGTCCAGCAGCGCCATGCGCTCGCCGACGGCGAGGACCAGCTTCGACTGGAGCAGGGTCTTGGTGTGCTGCCCGCCCTTCTCCTGGTCGTTGCCGGTGAAGATGATGTCGACGTAGTCGCCGGGGTTGATGAAGCCCGCGACCGCGGCTGCGCCCCGGAGCTCCACCTGCAGCGCGCGCTGGCCCTTGGGGATGAGCGCGTTCAGGCCGGTGCCTGCCTGCGGATCCGCCAGCCGCTCGGTGCGGATGGGCTCCCCGGCCAGGATCCGCTCGCGCGGGACGCGGCGCGAGATCTCCGACGGGTCATCGATCATGGTGTCGAGGAAGAAGGTGCGCGGGACCTGGACCACCTCGAGGTGCTGCTCGGGGTTCAGGGTCGTGCCCTGCTCCAGCGTCACCTTGGCGCGGACGATCTGCACCAGCTCCTGCTTCCGCTGATCCGTGCGCTGGGCGACACGGTTCTCCAGCGAGCGGAACACCACGAACAGGATGAGTGTGGCCAGTCCGGCTGCCACGACGGACAGCGCGAGGAAGATGATCGCCAAACGGCGGCTTCCACCCCTCGATCCCATGGTTTTCCTCCCAGGTGGGCGGCAGTGCGCCCCCACTGCGGGCTAGCGCGCGTCCGAATCCTCGTCGAGGCTACCACGGCGCTGTCGAACACCGGCGTCAGTGCAAGGGCCTGGCAACGCGCGAAAGGACGTAGAAATCCGTGTAAGCGACTGAAATCGCAGGGGCTGGGCCCCAAACGCAGAACGCCGGCCCGGGAAGCCCGGACCGGCGTTCGCGTGATGCCCCAGGAAGGGGCGTCTTCACACTACGGGACGGTGGAGCCGACCGAGGTGGAGACGTAGTCGAAGGCCAGGGACAGGTTGGTGCCCAGGGTGGCCACGGCGGCGATGATGACGACCGCGATAAGGGCAGCGATGAGACCGTACTCGATGGCGGTGGCGCCCTCGTCATCACGGAAGAACTTGGTCAGCATGGTGGACTCCTCGGTTGTGTGATCGACATGAGGTCGACGAGACCGGCGCCTCGCTGCGCCGCACAGTGAGTATGTCCGGTCGCCTGAAGCGGTACAAGGGTTCCGGAGCGGAAATTTTCTTTCACAACTATTCTCGGCGTTCTACCTTGGTTACGGCGGAAGAAATTTTCTTTCCGGCAACTTTCCGGAGAGGGCTGGTACCTGAAAGAGACCCTCGCCCCAGCCAGGAGTGCAACTCGAACGTTCGTTATCAGCCGCTCTCCGGCAGGGCCTCGCCGAGGTAGGTCGGGAACGTGAACCGACAGTTCGCACAGGTGCCCTGGCGGCGGTGGCTGTCCGGCTTGGGCAGCAGGCACCGGGCGCAGCTGTACCGGCTGAAGCCAGCCAGCCCGTCCTTGACGAGATCCGCGAGGCAGTCGATGAAGCCCTGCTCCAGGTCCAGGGCCGGAGCCCGCCCGTAGTGGGTGATCCCAGCCTTCGCGGCGACCTCGGCGTACTCGATGTCGATCTCGTGCAGGGTCTCGATGTGCTCGCTGACGAAGGCGATGGGCACCATGACCACGCGCTTCGCACCCTGGGCGCCCAGCTCGGCCAGCACGTGCTCGGTGGAGGGCTCGAGCCACTTCACCGGACCCACCCGGCTCTGCCAGCCGACGTGCACCGGATCGGTCCAGTCGAGCTGGGTGATCACGCGGCGCACGGTCTCGCGCACGTGGTCCGGGTACGGATCGCCCTTGCGGATCAGGGAGAGCGGCAGGCCGTGGGGGGTGAAGAGCAGGTGGATCGGCCCCTCGCCGTCGAGGGCTTCGACGCCGCGCTCGATGGTGGAGGCGAGGGCGTCCAGGTAGCGGGGATGGGTGTAGAAGGCGGGGGCGTGGTGCACGGGCCAGCTGCTGCGACCGGTCCGGGCGAGGGCGTGGTGCAGCATCTCGAAGGCCGAGCCGATGGTGGCGAAGCTCCAGTGGGGGAACATCGCGATGGCGATCACCCGGTCCACGTCCTGCTCGGCGAGCTCGTCCAGGGCCTGCTCCAGGGTGGGGGCCGTGTACTGCATGCCGACGGCGACGGGCGGGGCGTCGTCGCCCAGGGCGTCGCGCACGGCCTGCACCTGGGCCAGGGTGGTCGGCACCAGGGGCGACCAGCCGATCTCGGCGTAGTTCTCGCCCACCGTCTTGCTGCGTCGGCGCGCGATGGCCGGCACGGCGAGCTGCTTGACCAGCGAGGGGAGCGGCAGCACGTCGTCGAACAGGTTGCGCAGGAAGGGCTCGAGCTCTTCCGGCCCCTGGGGACCGCCGAAGTTGATGAACAGAACGCCCGGACGGCCCACAGCCACCTCCATGGGCGGGCGATAACCTTGCACCGCCGGCTGGCCTCGACCGGGACGGACGGAAGGGGCCTGGCCTACCGACCTCGGCCTACCCGGTGTGCTCGATCATCCACGCGGTGGCGTCGTCGAGCTCGGCCTGGAGGCGATCGATCTCGGCGTCGAGCTCGTCTGCCTCGATGACGGCCGCGTCGTGCAGCCGATCCAGCGCGTCGGCGACCTCGAACAGGGCGCTGTCCGGACCGTCCGGATCCTCGATCGGATCGGGCCGCGGGATCGGCACCTCCAGACCCACCGCGCGCGCCGCCTGGTCGATGGTGCCGATGAGGGTCAGCAGCCGACCCCGGGCCATCTCGCGGTTGAGGCCCTCGTCCAGGTCCGACATCTCCGCGCGGGTCTGGGGGAGGAACATCTCGACCGACTTGATCGCGGGCAGCAGGGTCTGGCGCCGACCGCGCAGGCGCCCGAGCGCGATGGTGCAGCGGGTGCGGGTGCGACCCTTCTCCTCGAGCTGCTCGCGCAGATCGGTGTACTCGGGCCGCTGAAGCACCTGGAACTGCTGCATCTGCAGCTCGTGCACCTTGGCGGACGCCTCCTCGAACTGGCGTACGTAGGGCTTGATGACCTGGTCGATGGTCCGCAGCTGCATGCGGCGCTGGGCCAGCTGGTGCATCAGCGGCGTGTCCGGCTTTGGGGCGATCCCGGAGAGTCCCTCCAGCTCGGGCCACTCGGCGATGGCCTCGGCGACGGCCTCCTCGCCGGGGAGCTCCAGCTCGTCCACGTCCATGCCTCGGATCTGCCGCTCGCAGACCGACACCGCAGACAGGGCGATGCCGACCTGCTGGGACAAGGACATGGCTTGCTCGGCGCGCTTCGCGGTCTCGCGAGCCTTGCGCACCTCGTCGCGCAGCGGCAGCTCCTGCATCACTCCTCCAGGGATCCGCATCCTAGCGCTCTGCCGGGGGCTGTCGATCTCGGCCTCGGGCTCGAGGTCGAGGGCTACTCGCTCGCCGGGGGCTCGTCGAACATGGCCTCGAACATGGCGTAGTGGCCGTCGTCCATGCCGAGTGATCGGTAGGTGGCCATGGCGGCGCGGTTGCGCTTGTCGACGTAGAGGCGCAGTCCGCCAGAACCCGCCTCGCGCGCTGCTTCTTCGATGGCAGCGTACATCGTGCGGAAGACGCCGCGGCGCCGCCAGTGCACGGGCACGTAGACGCTCTGGAACCACCAGACCGGGCGCGCGCGCCAGTCGCTCCACTCGTCGGTGATCATGCAGGTGCCGACGACGGCCCCGGCGCGCTCGGCGACGAAGTAGCGGGCGCCGACACCCCCCTCGAACACGGCCCGGACCCCCCGGAGCACGGTCGTGGGGTCCAAGGCGATCCCCTCGGTCTCACGCGCCATCTCGACGTTCCACCCGGCGATCTGCTCGGCCTCGTCCGGTCGGGCGGCGCGGACGTCGATCCGGTCCCAGCGCTCGCGCAGGGTGGCCTTCTGGACCTTGCCCATGGCGTTGCGGGGCAGGTCGCCGACCAGCTCGACCGCCTTGGGGACCTTGTAGGGGGCCATGCGATCGCGGCACCACGCCCGCAGCTCATCGGGCTGCACGACGGCGCCCATGGCGGTGACGACGCTGGCGACGACCCGCTCGCCGAGGTCGGGATCGGCCACGCCCACGACGGCGGCGGCGGACACGGCGGGGTGCTCCAGCAGGCTGGCCTCGACCTCGCTGGGGTAGACGTTGAGCCCTCCGGACAGCACCATGTCCTTGCTTCGCCCGACGATGTGGATGTAGCCGTCACCATCGACGAACCCGAGGTCGCCGGAGTGCATCCAGCCGCCCTCCAGGGCGGCGGCGGTGGCGTCGGGGCGGCCCAGGTAGCCCTGGAACACGGACGGTCCGCTGATCCGCACCTCGCCGACCTGATCGGGCTCGGCGGGCTGGCCGGTCTGCACGTCGAACACACGCACGTCGGCGCCAGGCACCGGGAAGCCGACCGCGCCGGGGCGGCGCTCGCCCTCATAGGGGTTGGTGAGCACGATGCCGACCTCGGTCATGCCGTAGCGCTCGAGGATCCGATGGCCGAAGCGCGCCTCGAACGCCTGATGATCGCGGGCGGGCAGGGGGGCGCTGCCGGAGGTGAACAGGCGCACTCCGTCGAGGGTCCAGCGCCGATCGCCGGGCAGGGCCAGGAAGCGGCTGTAGAAGGTGGGCACGCCCATGAACACGGTTCCGCCATCATTCTGGAGCAGGTCGAGGGCGCGGGCGGGGTCGAAGCGCGACATCCAGCGGGCGGTGGCGCCGGCCCGGAGCGCCCCGTGCTGGGCGACGAAGAGGCCGTGCACGTGGAACAGGGGCAGGGCGTGCACGATCACGTCGTCCTGGGACCAGCGCCAGGCCTGGTGCAGGCCCTCGACGCAGGCGCGCAGGTTGTCGTGGGTGAGCAGTGCGCCCTTGGGCCGGCCGGTCGTGCCCGACGTGTAGAGCACCATGGCGATGGTGTCGTCATCGAGGGCATCGGGCAGATCCATCGGATCGGCCGCGTCGAGCTCGGCCCTCAGGCCGGGACCCGCCGGGACGATCCGGGTGTCCAGATCCCGCAGCTCCGGGGCGTTGTCCGCCAGCACCACGGCCAGTCTGGCCCCGCTGTCTTCCAGGTAGTACCGGAGTTCTCGCGGAGGATAGGTCTCGTTGAGCGGCAAGGTGACGACCCCGGTCCCCAGCGCTGCGAGGTGCAGCTCCAGGAAGGCGGGCGTGCGGGGCATCTGCAGGGCGACCACATCGCCGCGGGACAGGCCCATCGCGCCGAGCCAGCCGGCGGCGCGTCGGATCCGCTGCGTCAACTCCGCGTAGGAGATGCGCTCCTCGTCGGTGACGATCGCGGGGTGTTCTTCACGCCAGCAGGCGCGCATGCGCTGCAGCCAGGACACGGGACCTCCAGTCCGGGGGGCCTATCGCGTCGATGTCGGTGTTGTGGGGGCGCAGGTCTGGAGGTATCCCTAGGAGACGAGTGGAAGGAGACGATGATGAAGCGTGCCCTCGCCTTGACGCTGCTCATGACGATGACCGGACTCGCAGGATGTCCCCAGGACTTCCGGCCTGTCGGCTTCAACATGAGCGACTTCTTCCAGTTCGCGAACGGTCGCACCTGGGTCTACAGCACCCTTACCGCGGACGTCGACTACGTGATCGACGCGACGATGGACCCGGCCATCCAGGTGGAGCTGGAGAACGGTGACACTGCGACCGTCATCCACTACGAGAAGCGCTGCATCGACGGGGTGGAGGAGTGCGGCGCGGGCTTCCTCTTCGACCTCTACATGTCCGAGGACGCGGTCCAGGGCGTCATGGTCAACGGCTACGAGACGCCGGAGAAGGGCAAGGTGGTCTTCACCAACCCCCTGCGGCTGGCGAAGTCCAAGATGTCCCGCGGTGACGACATCGTCTCCACCGAGGTGGACGGCCATACCTTCACCACGACGTTCTTCGACATGGAGAAGGACGGCACCATCGATGTCGATGGCGAACCGATCGACGAGATCCTCGGCTGCGACCAGGATGTCGGCGTCGAGTGGGAGTGCGTGCACCTGGTCGTCGAGTCCGACCCGCCCGGTCACTGGCTGGCCGGCGACTGGTGGGCCTCTCCCGGCTGGGGGCTGGTCGCGTGGAAGCGCACGGACGACGTGGACAAGTGGCGCACCATCGACGCGCGGGTCTACGAGGGTGGCGGCGACACGGGCTCGACCGACGATACCGACCAGTAGCGCACCAGCGAGCAGTCTCCCGTCTCGGTCGAAGGAACGGGGCCGTCTCGCGTCATAGTGGCCACGTTCAGGCGCCCGGGCCATGGATGGCCGTGCTGCGCAACGAGATGGAGGACCCGTGTCGCGTTCGATCCTGGCACTCGCCACCCTCACGGTGGTGGCGACAGCCTGTTCCCCGTCCATCCGGCTCCAGGTGCTCGAGCCGTCCCTGGTCACCTCGCCGCCCGACGTGCACCGCCTCGCCGTGGTGGACCGCAGCCGCGCGAAGAACGTGGGGGAGGGGATCCTCGGCGCGCTCGAGAGCATCGCCACCGGCGAGGGCATCGGGGCGGACAACGAGGGCCGCTCCCGGGCCATGACCGCCGTCGTGCGCGGCCTGCAGGACAGCCCCCGCTTCGACGCCGCCGAGGTGTTCGTGCCCCGCAAGGAGCTCGAGTCCTCGCTCTTCGACAAGGAGCTGTCCTGGGCCACCGCCAAGCGGATCTGCAAGGACGCTGGCTGCCAGGGCATCGTCGCCCTGGAGGCGTTCGACAGCGACTCCTCGGTCAACGTCGACCGCCGGGTCACCACGGAGACCGACAGCGACGGCAAGGAGCGACAGGTCGTCACCTTCGAGGCCCAGCGCCGCACCAACGTCGTGACCGCGTGGCGCTACTACGACGTCGTCAACAAGCAGATCATCGATGATGTGCGCGGCTGGGACTCGGCCTACACCTGGACCGAGACCGGCCCCAGCGTCAGTGCCGCCCGCGGCGCCCTGCCGCCCCAGGGGGACGCCGTCTCCTACGTCGGCTCCCTCGCCGGCGCGTCCTACGCTCGCCGCATCGCCCCCACCTGGGTGTGGGTGACCCGCAGCTACTACGGGGGCGGCCACCCCGACCTCAAGCTCGGCAAGAACCACGTCCGCGCCATGGACTGGGCCGGCGCGGTCGACATCTGGGACGACCTCTACCGCAACGGCCCCGATGCCAAGACCCGTGGAAAGGCGGCGTTCAACCTTGCGCTCGCCGCAGAGCGCGAGGGCGACCTGCGCAACGCAGCCTCCTGGGCGACCGAGGCCGCGGTGCTCCTCGCCAACGGTCGCGCCCGCGGCTACCGCGCTTCTCTGGAGCGTCGCCTGGCGGATCAGCTCAAGGTGCAGCAGCAGATGGAGCTGACCGCGCCGGGCCAGGTCGAGGAGGACCGTCCGCTGGCCAAGCCGCACAAGCCGGCGCCGCCGAGCGGTCGTGGACCGGCGGGGAACCGGGGCACCAGCGGAGACGCGCCGCCTCCGCCCCCGCCGCCGAAGCCGGGCACCCGCGGGCCGACCGGCAACCGATAGCGGCGACCGCCAGGGGCGACCGCCAGGGGCGACCGATGGGGGCGACCGCTGACGGACCGCTTGCCGGCTACGGCAGGCGGCTGATCCGGGGACCCTGCTCGACCGGCTCGAGCAGGGCGATGCCAGCGGCAGGCCACTTCGAGTAGGACTTGAGGTGCTCGAAGTACCAGGCGAGGCCGTGGTCGCGCACCTTCTTGTCCGCCATGCGGGTCGCGTGGCGCACCATCGGCTTGTTGCCGTCCGCTTGGTCGCCGTCGTCGTTGGGCAGCACGAAGCCGACGTGAGAGATCCAGATCGGCTTCCAGGGACGATCGACCCGGACCGTGAGCACGATGGTGCCGGGCCGGATGCGGTCGGCGGCGGCGATGGCGTCATCGAGGCTCAGCACGTCGAGCTTCATCGTGCCGATCGGCAGCTCGTCGTCTGTGTGCGCGAAGCCCTTGCGCGCGGCCCAGCTGTTCCAGGTGTCGAGGGTGACCTCGCGCTCCATGTGGGTCACCGGCCCGTACTCGGCGGTCGTGTCGACCAGCCAGCCATCCTCGATGTTGCCCGGGATCCACTGCAGCTCCATGAAGTGGCGGCGGTGGGCGTAGGTGGGCGACTGCTGGCCGTAGCGCAGGCCCAGCCGGGTGGACGCGGCGTGCGCCGGATCGCCGGCCTCGGCCAGGGCGAGCACCTCCTCGAGGAAGGTCAGGCAGTCGTACACGTCGTAGCGAGCGAAGGGATCGGCATCGACGCCGCGGCCCTCGCCCAGCGGATCGGCCAGGTAGGGGCGGCCCATCATGAGGTCGGAGATCGCCTTCATGCGGTCCGGCAGAGGCTGGTTGCGTACGCGGCGCGCTTCGTCGAGCAGGGCCTGGGGTGTGGCGCCAAGCGGCACGGGCCCGCTCCCCGGAGCATGGACCGGGGCGGGCACCAGGTCGGACTGCGCGGCGGCGTCGGTGTCTTGGACGGAGGCGTCGGTGTCGTCCGTGGTCGCGACGGCGGGGGTCGTCACCACGGCGAGGAGCAGCCAGGCAGATCGCAGGCGCAACAGGTCAGATCCCCAGGCGCTGCCGGTAGCCGGCGACATCCTCGAGCACGGAGTCGATGGCCTCGTCGGGCAGCTCTTCCACCGCGAGCGACAGGGCGCGCTCGATGAGGTTGAGCAGGCCCTGGTTCAGCAGGCGGCGGTGCTCGGTCGGCGGGCGCTTGTGCATGTTGCGCAGCACGTGGTCGTCCTGCAGCGTGCCGTCGTCGCCCGCGACGAGGTTGGTGAACAGGGCCTGGTAGTTGGCCGGGCAGCCGTCCAGCAGGATCTGCAGCGCCGCCTGACCGCGGCCGGTGCCCTCGGCGGCGTCCATGGCCTTCGACACCGTCGAGAGCACGGTGTTCGCCACGGCGATCTTGGTGCGAGCGTCGTCGTCGGAGAGTGCCGGGGCGCCGAACCGCGCCTGCGGCTGGGCCTCCATCTCGAGCTTCTCTTCGCGCAGGGTGTCGACGACCTCCACCCGGTCGAGGTTGTGCTCCTCTGTCGTGAAGGTGCCCTCGGTGCCCCGCGACTCGTCGTGGTCGACGAAGGCCTCCATGTCGTCCTCGACCTCGACCCCGTGGCCCATCCAGGCCTCGAGGCTGGTCAGGTTGCCCGCCCCCTGGGACTGGGGCTGGGCCAGCAGGTCGTCCTTGTTGACCTCCTCGGTGGGCGGATCCTCGTCCTCCTCCTCGAAGGCGGGCTGCGCCTCGGAGGTGTTCGGGTCCGCCACCGACTCCAAGACCGAGGAGACGGAGATGGGCGTGGCATCGTCGGGAACGTAGGTCTCGGTCTGGTGCCCCGCCGCCTCGGGGCCGATGGCCGACGCGATGGCCTGCTGGGCTTCCATCGGGAGCAGCTGGTGCCCGTTCGTCTGCTGGGTGTCCGCGTCCATCTGCACGTTCGTGTCGAGGATGCGGGCGCGGATCATGCGGGCGATGAGGGCGCGGGCGGAGAACGGCTCCGCGGGGAGCTGGACCAGCAGGCGGGAGACCGACACGCCGGCGCCGACGCGGGACAGCACGACGCGCTGCAGGCCCGTGCGGGGCGGGGCGGCGCCAGGGAACACATCGGTGTCCAGATCGATGCTCATGGCATCGTCCCAGGCGTCGGCGCAGGTCTGCAGCAGGGTCGGGACGTCGTGGCCCAGCTGGAAGTTGTCGGCGTAGATGGCCGGTAGATGCGAGAAGCGCGGCTTGGCGGCGCTGCCCAGGTAGCGCGTCAGGTTCTCGATGAACCGGTCGTAGAGGATCGTGGACATGATGTCCGCGTCGCACCGGTCGAGCAGCTCCGACATCACGGGCTCTCCCGACGCGGAGCGGTCGAGCACGATCTTGACCTCTTCGGCCTCGATCTCGCCGGCCAGCAGGAGGCGGCGGAGCAGGTGGCGCAGGTCGTCGGGGGACGTGGCGGCCACGAGGTCGCCATCCCAGACGCACACGTGCAGGGCGGCG
>MDTC01235480.1_pt1 | contig 26995 bp, 28 predicted proteins | sample 811181 | NCBI WGS metagenome assembly MDTC01 (sample SAMN05326644, study PRJNA326480) | marine metagenome | isolation source: seawater | place: Pacific Ocean: North | collected 2011
AACAACAAGGACTACTAAATAAATTATCAGATAAGGTAACAAATCATATTAATGAGATAAAAACACCATTATATAAATTAAATTATAAATATGATATGAAAAAATATAATGAAGAGTGTAATTTAAGTTATTTATTTAAATTATTTACAAGAAATAATAATATCACATTAAAATAAACAAGACTAAGACAATATTGACAAGAAAATTAGCAAAGACAATATAAAATAAAAAAAATGTCTCTAATTTATGGACAAATTATTTTCAAAACTTCAAACAGCAGAGTAAATTTAAAAAATGAAAAAAATTTAAATTTTATAAAAAAAATAATAAATATATATATATATATTATAAATTAATTTCAGAATTTTAAACTTTTAGAGATATAAGGATTTTTATAGTTTATATATATATCTATCTATTATAAATTAATTAGTAAAAAATAAATCCATCTTCTGAAAATTAAGAAAAAAGTAAATCAAGAAATTCATAAAAATTGAAAAATTGAAAAAATGGAAGAGATTAAAAAAGCAAAAAGAATGGAGCAAATAAATAAAACAAGTAATATTGATTATAGAGGTGTAACAGTCACATTAATCTTCAAATATACTATCACAAGTGATTTTGTTTTTACGTTAAGTTATAATGAAGCTATGCAAAGTGGATTTTTAATTCCTTTATTAGAAAGTGAAGAAGAAAAATTGGAATATATTTATGAAATACCAAAAACATTATATGAAAAAACACGAGAAATTGATCTGAGAGAATTTTATAAGTTATGGAAAGGAAAGTCCACTTTTACTAAGTATGATATTCCCCATAAATGCTTTGATTATAAACAAATTCTCAAATTAGTTCAAGTATTTAATTTAAATAAAGATTTACCTTTTGTTCAAAATTTAGAAAGTATTCCCTCATTAGATGAGCACTCTGTCTAATTTATTATTATTTAAAATTTAAATTTGTAAATTTTAAATTATTAAATTTGGTATGTTTTAGATATAAAGAATAAAATCTATAATATATTTCTGATTATAAAAATGAAAATAAAAAATAATCTGAATAATAAATATATAATATGTTTTTTTTAGGTTTAATAACAAGATGTAAAGATGAATTCTTTATAAAAGAATTTTGTAATTATTATTTATCACAAGGAGTTGATAAGATATTTGTAATTGATGATAATAGTAATGATAAATCGATATATCATAATATTAAGGATAATAGAATCAAAATTATATATGAAAAAAATATAATACAAAATAATTATGCAGATAAATTTTATAAACAAATTAAATCATATTTCAAATGGATAATATATTGTGATGTAGATGAATTTATTACAACAAAGAAAAATATAACAAATACAATAAAAGATGAATTAAAAACTACTTTCAAAAATGTTGATTGTATAAAGATACCATGGGTAATGATGTCATGTAACTCGATTAAAAAAAATCCAGATAGTATATTATTAGAAAATACTTATAGATGGAATCATAATAAAAAACATCCTCATAAACAAATAAAATTCAGATGTAGATATGATAAGATAGAGATAAAATGTATATTCAAAACAAATAAATTTAATTCTATTTTGGATCATCACCCTTTAAATCAAATAGGTAAAATATTCGTAGTTGATAGTATCACTAAAAAAAGGCGAAAATTAAATCGAATATATAAAAATTTGAGAGAAAATAATATTGAAAATGGAATATTATTATGTTATCACTACCGAACAATTAGTGAAGAGAATTCAATAAATAAATTAAAAAATAATTTATGGTATATACAAAATGGTTATACTATCGATGATTTAATGTCTAGTGATTATTCAGAAATTGTTGATGAAACTCTGAAATATAAAATTCTTAATGAGAACTAAAATTTGTTCATATAATTAAATATCAGGTATTTATGCAATATTAGGAAAACAAAAAAATTTAAATTGAAGTATAAATGACAAGTATTTTAAAAATATAAATTTATATTTTGTTTAATTTATAATTTATTTAAATTTATAAATTTAAATATTAATCTTTATAATATTCTTTAATTGGTTTATATTTTTTTTTCAAATCATTCAACTTATTAAATTTAGTATTTTGTTTTATAAAATTATTACATAGTCCGAGGGCTTCTTTTCTATTACTCTTACTTGGTAACATATGTTCCACAACAGAATCAAAATATATACCAACTTTTATATTATTATATCCAAATAAAAAATCTACTCCCCACATCCATTTATTTTCAATTGTATTTAAAGATAGAAGTCTATAAAAATTTTTTGGTTCTAATAAAAGAAAATAAAGTTCTAAACAGTTATTTATAGATACTCCGCGATTATGTAAATACATAAAGTTGTGTGTTGCTTTTAATATTTTTGGTGATAATAATTCAAAATTATATTTTTTTTTCATTTTTATCATTTTCATTATATCAATATTTATGATTTTAATATCATCAAATATAAATAAAATATAATCATATTCTTGAACAATTGAATTATTTGGATTTGTTAAAAATAATTCTGTTAAGACTCCTCTTTTCTCATAAACTAAAACTTTATTTATATATTTATTACATTCTAAATCTCTTATTGTTTCTGGTGATGATGTATATAAATTAATGCAGATATCTATTGGTTCTTTGTTTTGATTATAAATATACTCAATATTATGTTCTAAAAAACCTAACTTAGATTTTATATTCGGTTCTCCAAAACCTGGAATATAATATAATAATTTCATTATATATAAGATTTTTTATTAAAACATTATTATAAAAATTAAAAATTTTACATACCTAATAAATTGTTAATATCTGATAATTTGTTCTTGTTTCGTTTTCGTTGTTGTTGTTGTTTTTTTTTATATTGCTTATACTGTTGCTGGGAAACTTGTTGTACTTGTATTGACTTTTGTTGTTCTGAGTCTGAAAACAGCATTCCTCCATTTATTGCAAACAGAAGTGCTAATAACATTTTTTTGTCAATAGCAATTATTCCATCTACTGCAAAAGATGATATTAGTGGAAATGCTTTTATATTTGAATTCAAACTTACTCTATATTGTTTTCCTAGATTTCCTAAACTTGTAGGTAACTTTCCAATTACCTCATTTGTTAATGTTTCTATTACACTACCATCTGCATTTAATACCGATATTATTAACTTTTCAGTAGATTCATCTAAATTATCAGTAGCGTAAAGTAATGGTTTTTCAAGATATTTAAATATTTCAGCTTGTATTGAATCTATTCTTGTGTTTCTTTGCTTTAATTTTTTAATTGTTCGATCTATAAAGTCTTTTGTTAATTTTTCATTTTTTGGTAAATCATTATTATATAGCAATATAATATCATTTAATTCATACTCAATTAATTTTAACTCCATTTGTATTTTTTCCAATACTCTTTCTGTTGCAACTAAAGTACTTTTTTTAATAGCTGAATACTTTAGACTGTTATCATCAACTACAGTTACCATTGACGTTGATGATGGTGAGGACAATACCAATTTCCCACTATTTCTTTTTAATTTTTGAATAGGTTTTTTTGATCGTTTTTTCTCTTTTAATTGTTGTAACTGATTTTCTGCATCATCTACTAAATTATCTATATAATCAAAAATATCTCGTATTTGTTGTTTTATGTTTTGTATTACAATGAAAGTTTGATCTGTTCTTTCTACTAATATTGTGTGGTTTTCTATTAGATCTGGGTCAACGTTTTCTAATGCCAATGATGTCTGATTCACAACTTTTTCTAATGAATTTGCTGTTGCACCATATGCAGTTCTATAATCTCCAGTTCTTTTTTTTATTTGTTCTAGATCTTTTGATAATTGCTTATCAGGAATAGCTTCTGGATTTATTTTTGGAACAAGTGTTACTAATCTAAGACAATACAATAAAGCCATAATAACATATGGTATCACTATTCTTTTTCCATCTTTTCGTCGTAATGTAAATGCGAAAACAATAACCAGAACTGTCAAAGCTACTAGTAGCTGTAGTAATCGCTCTAATTTAGAAAAATATGTGTTTATAAGTATATCAATTTGTTCTAAACTTAATATCTCTATTATTGTAGAAAAGGTATTTTTTGTCATTTATATTACAAATTTTTTTTTTTTTTTTAAATTGGATGTAAAATAAGCTGATTATTCATATTATCTGTTGGATATTTTATTTGTTTTGGCTTATTATCAAATGTTATCGTATTTTCGGCTAATAAACTATTTACATAATCAATACAATAATCAATTTGTTTTAAATATTCTGAAAAATTTTCTTCATTAGTCTCTTCATTTAATCTATAAAAAATATCTGTCATTATAATTATATACAAATTAAATATATCATATATTTCAGTATATTCATCATATCTCTTATATGATTCATAAATCTTATTTTCAAATTCTTCATCGCTTATTTTATTGTTCAAAAAATCAAAACGAAGTTGTTCATTATTAACATAATTACCTAAATTAAAATTAGGTTTATCAATATTTTCTAAATATTTTGTCCAATTTAATATGTTTAATAATCTTTTCTTTACATTTATGTTATTTATATCTAATTCATAAGATATAGATTGAAAACCTTGTTTTTTTCCTACAACTACTTTGTTCCATTCTTCTAAATATTCGATACAAAAAATAGACGATTCTTTTGAATCTAACTCCACAATTTTATTTATTTCTTGTAGCATATTGCTTTCAACTTTTAATAACAATATTTCTCTATTTTTTTTCTCTTTATCACTGCAATATGCGCTTATTATCATATTATTTCCAATATATTTCATATCATATCCTCCTTTTTTTATATGATGAACAGAAATAATTTCAATATTATCCTCTTTTTTTATTATTCTTAATAATTCTATTGATTGTGTAGTTAGACATATAATATAATCATCAATTAATAAAATTTTTCTTACTGTTGCTGTCACAGATAAATCTACAACATTCTCTTCATCAAAAGAATTTTGTCTCCAATGTAATTTATCTATTTCACCTCCATATAGTAATATATTATACTTATTGTTATAACATAATGCATATATATGATTTCGTCCCTTTGAACTTAATTCTATTTCTATCTTTCTTTTAAACTCAATCCTTTCAGAATCTATTATATCCCAAACATATATATTTTGACAATTTAAATTTTCAACATTAAAACTTCCAACAGTATATAATTCTCTTTTGTTTTTATTAAAAGAAATACAACTTGTATATGATTTTGTGTTATAGTCAACCATATTAATAGAATTTGTATTGAAATTCATGAAATATAAAATATTAAATGTTCCTATATATAATGTATCTAATTCTTCAATATATAAAATATTACATATCCAATGAGTAAAATTATGTTTTTTTTGAAATATAATTTCTCCATCTTCTGTTACTTTACTTATATATAAAGCTTCTTTAGTTCCAAAAGCTAAGAGTTTATGTTTTTTTATATAGACGCAAGTATTTATTGTATATTGTGTTAATTTTATATTATCCATTAGCTTATTTTTTATGGAGAAAGATAAATTAGGATTATCTATTTTTCTATCGCATTCATAATCTGTTCTTGGTATAGATATTTTTTCACCTCTCAACCAATCTAAATAATGAGGATTATGTATTACCGTCTCTATTTTTCCTGTTTCCCAAGAAAAAGCACAGTGACATAAAACACACCACATCTGATTACACCCGTCTATTTTATGAATTACAACACCACAAACTGGACAATTCTTCGAATCATTTCTTAATAAATTTAAAGTTTTTATATTATCTTCATTGCATTTATGATTTTTGTCTAATGGAAGAAAGCAATGCTCGCAACTATATCCTCGACATATCATACATCTGTAAGATATATCTAAAAATCCTTTACAATTATCAACATAACACTTATTTAAAAAGCTGTTATTATTATTTTGTGTTGCTGCTAAATATGTTTTTTCTATTGTCACGTAATGTTTCTTTAATTTTGTTTCCCATTTATCATTTATCCATTTTTTGTCAAAATTTCTCATTATGAAACTTCTACTTATTTGTTTTTTACATTCGTAATTCATACATAGTAAGTTTTCAGATATTTCTACATTTTTCATAAAGCAATCTTTACAAAATTTAAAATTGCATAATTCACACTGTTTGATATCTTTACTATCATCACATATAAAACATTTCATTTTATATGTATAAAGTTTTTTTTATACTATTCAATTTTTATTATCTTTATTCTTTTTCTAAATTAAATGTAAAAATACCCACATTTTTTGCTATAAATTTTTGATATATTCCAGGTTGCACTTCCATGTTAAATGTATCATTCTCTTTTGGATTTCCATATGCCTTACACCAATATTGACCTCCCTTATCCATTAACTCATAATCAATCCTTTGACAATCTGCAATTGTAAACATATTATCGATATCATAATATAATTGACCTGTCATATTTAATATTCTTATTTGTTTCGTCAATATATCCAAAGCAACACTAATGTCCTGCATATTATATCCATAAATTTCAATATTTTCATCTCTATAATATAAATAGAGCAAATTGCATTTTTTTGTTATATTGTAAAAATTTGATCCATCTTTTCCAATAATTAATCCTATTCTTTTTTGATTGTATTTTGAAATCTTAATATGTCGTAAAATAACACGCTCATCTGTCATATCTGGTTGCTTATATTCCATCTCCATTTTGAATCTCTTAAAAAAAAAATCTATTTTCAATTTTTATTATATATTTTTAAAATTATATTATCGTTAAATAAATCTATAAAATTATTAATAATATATTTTTATTTCTCTATTTTCTTTTTATATTTTTTATTTTCTTCAATTTTTATAATTTATTATAAAAAATTTTGTGTATTTTTATTTTTCAGATATTTTATAATGTATTTATATTCTTATTTTTTTTTCCTTTGTTGTTTTTGTAAAGGAGATAAAAAACCTAATGAACTCATCATTAAAAATAAAATAATGAGTAATAATATAACTAAAGATATAATTAGTAACATTTTATTTCTTGCTGTTTGTCTTAAATGACCTTCTAGAACTAATGGTTGTCCCCATCCTGAGCTTGAATCTAATCTTTGGACTGTTAATACAGTTCCTTCTTCATTTAATGTCGGTCTGAACTTATCCTTCCATTTTGGATCTTGTTTATTTATTGGAGTTGCTGATACTACTTCTAAGGGACCAATATTTAAGTCTTTTAAGTTTATTGTTTTTTTATTTGTTGACGATGCACCAACTTTTATATCTACTATATTTTTTTCCATTTATTAAATATTTTTTTTTATTAGTAAATTATTAAAAAAAAAAATAATAATATAAAATAAAAATGGGAAATGCACAAACTACAAATACTATAAATAATATATCAAATATATTAACAACAGAAACTGTAAATAATATACAGAAACAAAGTGGAAAACAAATCCAACGTCAAGGAATTATTGTGCAGGGTAATGACATAGATGGAAAACTTGTCATCTCGGGTAATAAAATGAGTCAAACTGGGACAATTACGATGGAGAGTTTATTGAAAGCAACGCAAAGTCAACAAGCCCAGCAAGAAATAATGCAAAAATTATCTCAATTGGCTGAATCAACAAATAAACAATTAAATCTAATGCAAAATGCAGAATCTAGTAATAATCTCAATAATGTTATAAATGCCACTATTAAAGTAGCTTCCAATACTTTACAATCTTGTGCTTCTACGCAAACACAAGAACAAAATATTTTAGTAGAACAAAATAAAGCAAAAGAGCTTTTAATTACTGATAATGGATTTCAACAAATAATTCAAGCATTTTCTCAGTGTATAGAAAATAGTTCAAGTATGCAAACCACAACACAATCTTTATCAACTACACTAGAACAGACTGCAAAGGCTACAAATTCTGGTGTTAGTCCTTGGGCTCTTGTTGCTCTTGCATTCATTGGATTATTAGTATTGGCATTACCTATGATAGAAATTATTTGGGGTGCTACATCTGTTATTAGTGTTTTTGTCAAGGCACTTTTACAATTTGTTTTTGTTATTTTACTTATTTTAGGAATTGTCTTCATAATTTTATATTTTAGATTAAAGAAAAAGGTAATATCAAATGTCAGCAATAAAACATTAATTTCAGAATTGAAAGCACAATGTAATGGACAACTTGTTGAATTAACAAAAAATCAGTCATTTAGTGATATTGATAGTCTTGGTAAATTCTGTTTGGAAAATAATTATGAAGCATTTGATTTTGTAAAACTTAAAGATGAAATTAATGCTAGTGTTGTTAATGTTTATAAGACTGTTAATCCTCAATGTAAAAATTCTGTTTCATCTTCTCCTGGTATCTTATTTATTATAATTGAACCACCAGTTATATTATCAAAAACATCAAATAATCCATCTGATGATTCTGTCTCTGAAAATCAAACTGTTTTAGATCTATCGAATGGTAATCTATATTATGTAACTAAAAAATCTGACGATTCTGACGATTCTGATGATTCTGATGAACTTGAATATGTTTTTGTTGCAAATTACATTGCTGCTGATAAATATAAAGATACAGATATTATGTTTATTCATGGAACAGATATTTCTTCATTAAATGCCAGTCAATTTAAACCAAATGGAGTTACGATAGCTATTCCTTTAATTACAGAAAAAGTATCCGCTCAGTGGAAAGTTTTTACAAGTGAAACTAATTATGATGAAAAAACACCTCCTAAAAAATATTCCTACACAGCTAATGATAAACAAATAGTTCAATCAGGATTTGTTGAAGAAAAAAGACGATTTGACAAATCAATATTAATAATGTCCATTTGTTTTATTATCTTTGGCGGACTCGCAACATTTTATCAAGTTTTACAAGCTACTCCAAAAAGTAGACAAAGATAAACAATATTTCATCCTATTTCATTTCAATTATATTTAATTGAAATAAATAATATATTCTAAAATTATATTTCATCATAAAAATTCGAATCATATGTATTATTTAAATATTCAACTGTCCAAGAAACTCCTTCTTCTAATATTGTCATATATTCTTCTAATTTTTGATTATCTAATATTTTTGTTTTCATTAAGAAATCCAATAATTTATTAATAATACTAGAAGACTCCGTAATTTGATGTAAAATCATTTTTATTAAATTATTCACATTCTGTTTCTGTATCTCTTGTTCTTGTTCTTGTTCTTGTTGTTGTTGTTGTTGATATTGATTTGTTGGTAATTTTATTATTTTACTACTTAATATTGAATCATATACCATATTATAATTTTCTAGTGGATATTTAAATTTTTCTATTTGCGTTTGTTTTATATTTAAATATGGAAATGCATTATTTTTTTGTAAGCCAATTTTTCTTGCTTTTTGATATAAATCTCCATTTCTAAAATATGGATCTATTTTGAAGTTATTGTTATCAAATAAATTTAATATATTATTAACAGATATTATATCATTAAGAATAAATTCAAGAAACTCTAAACCAAATGACATAGTATCATCTTCATTATTTCCTATAAATCTAAATAAATCTCTAAAATATTTTTCAACACTTGTTAAATGTTGTTCAAGAATCCAAGATTTATCTCTTGAAGTTGCTTGTGGCATATCTCTCTTAATTGCACTATAAATATGAAATATCATATCAATATTGATAAATATACATTTTAAAAAATAAAACACCAATAATAATGAATATAAAACACATATCAATAAATCAATATCTTTCCTTTCGGTTACGATATTTGACAAAATTAAATCACGAGTTTGTTTTACATCAAGAACCAAATTACGTGCTGAATATTTTTTAGATAGTTTTTCTTTATCTCTTGTTGATGCCATTGCATATTGTCTAGAATGACTTTGTATGTAACTTAAATATTTTTCTGTTTCCTGAATATTTTTCTTTCTTTTTTGTTCTACTTGTTTTAACGAAGTTTTTAATAATGGTTCTATAAAAACTGTCCAAATTGTAAAAGTTGGTTCCAATTCTTTAGAAAACATTTTTGGTGATCTATTATAGCGTGCGCTACTTCTTTGTTGCTGTTGATTCATCATTTCATAAATATGTAATACTATTCTATTATATTCTTGTTCAAATTTTTCCATTTATTAAATATATTTATTTAATAATTCATTTTTTTTATAAAAATGAAAAAATTGTTATGGCCACTGATTCATAACTTTGAATATAATCCACATATAAGAAGGAACTGGGGGTTCATCTGTCCAAATTATAAATCAATTTTGAATGTTCAATCATCGGAAAAATCACTTATTCTTGAAGACGAGAGAAAAAAATTATTAGATCGAATATATTATGAGCCAAATGAGTTTAAATTAGGTGTAAAAAATGGATATTATGTTATTATGAATTCATATTATAATAATGTGAATTTTTTAGATTATTGCTATACAACACCAAAGTTGTCAATTGCATTAAATCAAATACGATTACTAAATATCGTAGAAAAACCAAATATTGATTTTAGTAAAGTAGATATTAAAATATTAAATTCAACTATTGAATATGGAAATGTCGAGATGAACAGTAAAATCTTAGGATTATGGGATTACAATTATATAAAATGTGAATTAATTACTGGTGCATTTGGACCAGAGGCACAAGAATTATGGAACAAGAAACCAATTCGTCAAAATATAAAAGTTTTATATATTTTTGAAAATAGAATAGATATTTTTGTATGGCGAAGATGTCTTAATAGTGCAAATTCTAACTGGGTTGTATCAAACATAAATAATGTTATTTTACCTGTAAAATTTTTCTAATTATTTTAGTATTTCTATATACTTTTTGACATAAGAATATAAATTATCATCTGGTTTAATTTCATATTCAGAAATAATATTTATATTTTTATGCATTATATATTCTGTATTAAATACATTACTTTTTTTTTGTTCCTCATATATTTCTCGACTTGCATTTGTTATATCACTTATTTTTGACATATTATCATTATATTTTGAAGTATAACCACCTTCAACGTCTAAATAATTTTTCAAATGATTACTATTCTCTGAAATATCTTCGGACTCTGACATAATTATCTCTGATTTATTGTCCTCAGAAATATTTTCTGATTTTTCTTCTTCTGAAATATTTTGTTTTAGATTCAATGAATATTCTGATTCTACAAAATAATCAGAATACGTTTGTGACGAATTATCTATTTTTTCATTACTATTAGATTCTTCTTCGTCATTATTTTCACCTTCTTTGTCATTAATTTCATCTTCTTCGTCATTATTTTCACCTTCTTTGTCATTAATTTCATTAGTTTTTTTTTTAATATCAGCAACAATAATTTTATTAATATCATTTTGAGAAAAATGTTTGGATAAATTTTTAATATTAAATATCCAATATTCTTTTTGTTTATAATATCTACCTTTAATTGTTTTGAAATAATTATTGTGATGTAAATACTGATTTGATGAATCATTTAGATATATTTTATCATTTTTACGAACTCCAAAATTACAAATAATTTCCATATTTTATAAATTTAAATAATTTTTTAAATAGTTTTTATCTTGTATAGAAATAAATGGGTATTAAAAATTTCTATTATATATTTCAAAATAAGTGTAAAGAAGTTATTGATAACAAATACGATAAACATGATATACTCATTATTGATTTAAATGGCATATTTTATAATTCTTGTAATATGATTTTAAAAGATGTTGATTTTAATGAAGTAGATAATATAAAACTATTTGAAACAATAACTGAGAATATTTATAATATTATAAAAAAATTTCTACCAACTAAAAAAATATGTCTTGTTGTTGATGGTATAGCTGGTTCAATGAAAGTGTGCGAGCAACGTCAAAGAAGATTTAAAAATATATTAGAGAATAAATACAAAAATTTTGATATAAATTGTTTGTCACCTGGAACCAAAATGATGAATCATATCACAAAATACATAGACTGGTTTTTGAAAAAAAAAATATCATTTGACGATGAATTAAAACATTATACAATATACTTTATGAATGAAAAAGTTGTTGGAGAAGGTGAAATCAAAATAAAAGAATTTATTGAAAAATATTGCACACTTGATGATAAAATTTTAATATATAGTTCAGATTCTGATTTAATTATCTTATCAATACTACTAGAACATAATATAACAATATATAGACATTCTTCTAATAATGAATGTAATTTTATAAATATACAGAAATGCAAACAATTATTTCTCAAAAAATTGGCTTGGAAAAATTCAGTTCCAAATAGAAATATTGTAGATTTTATCATTTTAATATTTTTATTAGGAAATGATTATGTAAATAATATTCCATTATTTTATAATTTTGATATATTATTTGATATTGTTATTCCTATATACCAAAAAAGAAAAGAGTATCTACATAAATTAGTCGCTAATGATAAATATATAATTGATATAAAAAATATTATCAGTTTTTTCAAAAATATCTCAAAATTAGAATCTTTTTTTCTTACAAAACACAATATAGTATCTTGTTCCTATTTTCCTAATGAACTAAATGGTATTACAAATATTTCAGAATATAAAGATATATACAATAATAAATACTTTAATAATATTGACATTGAAAATGTTATTATTGATTATTTTAAATGTATGCAAAACGTTTTAGATTTATATATAAATAATTCATATAAATGGAATTTTTTTTACAAATATAATAAAGTTCCATTTCTATCTGATTTTTATTATAATAAAAAAATTGAAGATAGCATTAATTTTTTTGCTATTGATAATGATATTCCTTTTGAATGTATTTTTAATTTATTTTTAATTTTACCTCTTCAAAGTCAAAATTTATTACCATGTTGTTTAAAAGATATAAACACTTTGAGAACATATTTTCCTTCTAAAATTGAAATTGATCTAGAAGGTAAAAAGCGTTTATGGGAAGGTAACATAATACTTCCAAATATTAATATTAATGATTTTAAAAAGGAATATAATAAAAAAAAAGAATTATTTAATAATTTTGACAAACAAAGAAATAATATTGGTAAAACCATTATATACTCTTATTCAGATAACGAATATCTTTTTGAATCATTTTATGGAAATATTGAAAAATGTAAATCAAAATGTATTATTGAATAATGTTCCTACTCGTATTTCACAATTATTAAACCAAGATAAATTTTCTATTTTTAATTCTTGATGAAATCTTTTTAAAAATTGTTTTAAAAATTCTCCATGAGAGACCACAAGAATATTTTTATACGATGAATTATTTAAAATTTCAAAAAACAAATTACATCTATTATCAACCATGGCACTGTTTTCGACATTATTCAAATTTTTAGTATCACTTAGATTATCGAAATTTAACATTTTATATTTATTCTCTAAAAAAACTTTAGAATGACGATAATCACACGGATTTACTACAACTTCTCGTATTAAATCACAAATCTCTACATCTTCACTCTCAACTATATTCAAATATGTTTGAATTGTTCTTAACAGTGGTGATACATATATTTTATCAAAGTCTACTTTATTTAACTGATCTTTTACTTTATTACACTGTATTATCCCTTTATTTGTTAATTGTGGATCAAAAATAGTGTAATTCTCCTCTACATTATGTTGTCCTTCGGCATGACGAATAAAATAAACTTTCATTCTAATTTGTTTTATCATTAATTAAAAAAAAAAAATCATTTTTTTATACCTTACCATATTATTGAATATAACTATTGTAGTTTGTATTTTTTTGCTGTATATTCTAATTATAAATTAGTTAATTATAATAAATTCATTTTTATTCATTTCGGCTATTAAATCAGAATAAATATTATCTAATTCTTTATTACTATTTTTTCTAGAAGATTTATTTACTATATCTAATTTTCCAATTCCAAGTAATTTACTAAGTTCATCTTTTTTATTAAAAATATCTTCATATTTTACACAGTATATTTTATAATTTCTTTTTTTATTTGGTTTTGTGTAATTATCATAAAACTCTCGTATTTTATACAAATCTTTTTTGGAATCTAAAACATCTTTTAATTTAATTGATTTATTAATTTGCACGTGTTCTAAATGTTCTGGAATCTCAAATCTGCTGGGGATAGAGAAACTAGGATTTCTATAAATATATATAACATAATAGTATTTTAACTTTTCTTCTGGAATAACTTCTCCATTAAACCATTCTCCTGTAATATATTCTAAATTATTTGGGGGGTTTCTGCTATGTATATGTCTGGTTTCACCATAAGCACTCAGCGCATGACATAACATTTTTGAACCAGAACCACCATACGAGCATACATAAAAACATTTATTCATTATATATTTATTAATTAGATATATTTTAATATTTTAATTAGAAAATTTTAAATATAAAAAGAGTTAAAAAAAAAACATTTTTTATAATAAAATGATAAGTCCAGAAGAATTAGATAATTATGATAATATTATTTTTTGTTTTGGTGTCGGAGAAGAAAATAGATTTAATACAAATTGTGGTCTAATGGAATTTGATAATATTCTTATTAAAAAAAAAAAATTCTCTATATTTATGCTATGATTCTGTTATTTCACGCAATTGTAGTGAAAATATTATTTTTGACAAATTTGCAAAACAGTCTAATAATCTCTATACTAATACAAAAAATAATTCTAGCATATTATTATTTCCCAAAAATATTCCTACAAGTTATAAAAATAATGGAATAAACAAAATTGAAATAAAATATATATATAAAACTAAATTTTGGTCATCTTTTGTTAATATTATTGCTTATTTGTTTCATAATAATAAAAACATATATATATATAATGATGTATATTTTAACACAATATCATTTAAAGGTAGAACACTATCTGGTAAATTTTTTGAATTTTTTCCAGAGTTATTATATGTTTTAAATCAATTTTATATTATAACAAAAGGTGAAATAAAACTTTTATACAAAGGATATTTAAATAGAGAACATTATAAAAATATATATAATATACACAAAGAACTAATAGATACCAGTCCGATAATTGATAAAGAAATTTCTTTAATATATAAAAATAATTTAAAATCTCAATCTAAATCAAAATTAAAATCAAAATCTCAATCAAAATCAAAATCTCAATCAAAATCAAAATCAAAATCAAAATCAAAATCAAAATCAAAATCAAAATCAAAATCTCAACAAATAATTATACAAGAGAACCTATGTGAAAATTCGAATCCACGAATTATATCATTTCCAGTTATTAGTAAAATAATTATAGATACATATATTAAAAATAAAGTTTTAAACAATAAATATTGTATTATACAAGTTCCTGGGGATGGTTCTTGTTTATTTCACAGTTTAAAATTATATATAAACAAATATATCAATATGAGAAAAACTATTGTTAATTATATTGAAAATTTTATGAAGGATGATATATACATATATTTTCCTAATATAACACCATCAGAATATATTAAAAATATGAGAAAAAAAACAACATATGGTGGAAATTTGGAAATTGTAGCTTTTTCTCAATTGTATAATTTAAATGTATGGATATATGATATTGATAGAAGAAATACATTATTAATAGAGAATAATAATAGTCAAAATGTTATTTTTTTATTATTTTATAAAGATATGGAACATTATGACATCCTATCAATCTTATAAAAAATATGATTGATAATTGTTATTAGGTCTAGTTTGTTTGGAATCAATTAAAGTTTCAAAATATAATACTTTTTCATCATTATAAATAGCTTTCCCAATATTTCTTATTATATTTTCTTTTGAAGAAGATTCAAAATATATATCTATCCAATCCAAAGAAAAACGAAAAACTTTATTTTCTATTTCTACTAAATCATCTTTACGTATATTTTTAAAATAGTTTATGGATATTGGTTCTGGTAATGGCCATAAAGGCCAACTTCCTTCCAGTTCGCATCTACTCCAAAAATCAGGTGGTTTGTTTGGACCCAACGAAAAATGAGAGCTTATAATTTTATCACGAAAATTTATATATTCTAATTCAAATATATTTTTTGTATTTTTTATAATATAAACTCCTTCTGTCACATCGTTTTCTGTATTAAAATTCAATTTATCCACTATTAAATCTCCATTATTATATTCTTTTGTTGGAATATCTTCAGGAAATTCATATATATTATCAATATAATGCACAGTAGCATTTTCTTTTTTATTATCAAAAAAATTATTACATCTTATACACTTATCATTATCTAAACAAAAAGCACAAAATTTCATATTACAACATTTACAATAAGAATAAATATCTTCACAATCTGTACACAAACATCTTGTGCAGTGACTGCATTTAAATTTACTTGTTGTTAGATTAAAAAATTTAGAACAAGAACTACATTTTATTTGATTTTCTATATTATTTATCTTTGATTCAAGAATTTTTCTTTGATTACTTTGTTCAATTTTTTTCTTTTCTTCAAAAATTTTATCTTCTTCAAATTCTTTTATTGCCTCAATATATTTACTTTTCTCACGTGTCTTTTCCACATATATATTATTTTTTTCACATATTTTTTTAAGTTCCTTTAATTTTAGTTTTGTATAATCTTTGGTTTGTGTTTGTATATGTGTTTGTATCTGTGTTTGTATCTGTGTTTGTATCTGTGTTTTATCAAAATTAAGTATAGCATTAATTAAATCTTCTCTTTTTCTACTTTTTATGTTAATATTTTTTATTTGAATAATTTCTCGAAGTTTTGCAATTTTAAGATTATATAGATTTGTATCTTCTATATTTTGAGTTTTATTTTTTATCTTACTTTCTAATTCATTTATTTTACTATCTTTTTCTTTTTTTAGCCTATTATATTCAAGTTCTCTTTCTGTTAATCTATTTTTTAACTTGGAAACTTCTGATTTTGCTTTGGTATATTCATATTCTTTTTCAATTAATTGCTTTTTTAATTCACTGATTTTAGAATCTTTTTGTACGTCCAGTTCTGTATATTCTTCATGTTTTTGTAATAAATGACTATTTAGGTTATCAATTTCAGTATCTTTTTCTCTATACTTTTTTGTATATTCAAGATCTTTTTGCATCAGTTGTTGTCTAAATTTATCATTTTCAGTATTTTTTTTATGTAATTCATGTTGCAATTTTTGTATTTCAATATTCTGTTTCAATATTATTTCTTCCATTTTTATAATCCTAAAAAATTATAAAATATTCATTTTTTATCTGTGAATCTCCTTTTTCTATATATTTGAAAAATAAATGATTTTATTATAATTGTAATTATAATATTTTTAAGTTGATAAACTAATTATTTTTTATTTTTTATTTTTTACATACAGAGCACTCACAGCAATTACAGTTACCATAGTATATAGGATTGTAATAATTAGGACCATTATACATATATGGATTATAGTAAGGGTAAGCCAATGAATTTCCACTTATAGGAGCATACTGTCTATAATGAATTGGTTGAACTTGATATAATGGATTCATTGGATGCATTGGATGATGTAAAAAGGGATATTGTGGTGCTGTTGTTAAAACACATTTTTTTTCAGAATTGTTTTCTTCCATCTCTATATATATTAAATATAATATTTATTTATAACATTCTTGGTAAATGAAGAACAAAATAACACTGATTTGAAACCCATAAATCCCAATCAATATTCTGCGTTTTATCATCACATATCAAATAATCATAGTTATTTTCATTCAAACAAGATACTAAATCTTTAAATTTTTGATTGTGTTCATCACAATCATCTTTTTGACAAAATATTATTGGAAGACTAAAAAATAATGATAATATAGAAAATTTCATATTTTATTAAAAACTTTAAATATTTAAGTGAATTTGGTATTAATATTATCACGACTAACAGCAAAATAAATATCATCAGAACCAATTAGCTCTTGTTTTCGCGAATCAATCTTTCTAATAGTAAAGGGAGCATCTTTACCATTAATTTTATCAATAGCAGTTAGATGAGTAATAGAATCACATAATGGAATTAAGCGACTTACTTGTTCAAATGGTTTTTGTTCAAAGTCACCATTTAATCCATATGCTTCAACGATTTTATTTTTTGCCAATATTTTACAAATAAAAGCCGCATCTTTAAAAAATTGTATTTCATCAATAATGATAACATCATATTTATAAAATATAGGAATAATTTGTATTAAATATTTTATACTCAAAGCAGTGTGTTTTTGGTGAATATGTGAGACGATTTCATTTTCACTGTATCTGTTATCATGACAATATTTTAGAACTAAGCATTTTTTTCCTCCTAATTTATATCTCTCCAAGTTATGTAATAAAAGAGTAGTTTTTCCAGAAAACATTGGACCAAAAAATAATTTTAACATTTTTAATATTTTTACAAAAAATAAATTATTTTCATTTTTTTATAATAAATGATTGATTTACAAAAAGAATACAGATTACATTTTGACAAAAATATTCTTATTAAACCTATCACTTTAGATAAAAAAGGAGAGTACACAATAAAAAATGATATAATTATTGATTTCAATCCTACTTATCCACCAAAAAATGAAATTAATAAATTCAGCTCCTTACGTTATGGTTACTTTACAGCTATAATGATTATTGGAAAAAATATAACATTAGATTTACAAGGTCACGAAATTAAAATGTCAAAAAGATTTCATTTACAGCAAAGAAAATTTGCTATTATTCAATTAAATAATACGCTTTTTCCTCGTTTTGGTGAATTACCAATAGATAATTTAGATTTTAAAAAAGCTTCAAATGTTCATATTACAAATGGTAAATTAGGTCTTTGTTCATACATAAGTATAAATGGACAAGAAAATTTTTCAATAAAAATTTCAAAAATGAAGATTTATGATTTTGAAAAATGTGGAATATCATTAAATGGATGCACAAAAATAAATTTAAATAATTTGACAGTTGGTCCTAATTTAAATGACTTATGGGTTAATGAAAATTTAGAATCTGCTAATCAACTACTTCATCATTTTTATAATGTACTTCCACAATTAAAAGAACCAACCGATACATTCCTTCAACTACAAAAATTAGTTAATCAAACAATATCTGCAACAAGTTATGAAGATGTTCCAAAATTATTTCAAAATGAAGTAAAAGTTCCAATTGGTAATGTTTTTGGAATATCTATTTTTAGAATTGGTGATCCTTTACGAGAATTTGGTTATTTAGAGAGAGATCAATATGATAGTATTTTTAGCTCTGATATAACAATGAGAAAAATAAAAATAACAAATTTGTATAGTCAAACAATACGAAAAAAAAATTATAAATATAATGATAAATATGTTCGTGATTTTAGTGGGCAAAGTTTAGATTTTAATTATTATATTGAAAATTCAAATTGGAATGAATTATTGATTGTTCAACTTGAATCATCATCCTGGACTAGAAATTACCGAGATTTTATATCTTCCGCCTATATTCCAGATGGTGTTGCTAGTTTATTGAACACACAAGGATACAATAATATTTTAAATCGTATTCAACAAATTCTAACAGTTCAAGTTGACTTGAAACCACTTCTACAAATTGAAAAAGGTGTAATAGCTTGCAGATTAGACAGTTGTAATGATTTAAAAATTAATGACTTAATTATCGCTAATATTTACAATAAATCTGAAATAAATGAAAATGCAAGTTTGGAAACAACTGCTTTATCAAACTTTGAGGATGTTTATGAATTAACTTGTTTTGATGCAAACGGTCTTATTCTAAATCATGTTAAAAATCTATATTTAGAGAATATTTCAATTGAACAATTAGAATCTGTCTCCGGAACTTCTTTTGGTATTATTGCTATGAATAAATGTTTAAAAGCTAGTATTGTAAATACAGATTTATCTCTTTCTTCTAAAAGTTTATATCAATATGGTATTACTATTCAAGATAGCTGTAAGTATATAAATGTTTTGAATAATGTCGGAATTTTAAATTTAAAAAAATAATATATTAAGGTAAAATGAATAAAAAAATTTTAGTAATTTCAATTATCTGTTGTGTATTATTATCATTAAATAAAAATGTTAAAGAAAATTTTGAATTTAAAAATGATTTTAAATACTCCAAACAAATATTATCAATATCTTCATCTTTTAATTTCATATTATTTTTCTTTGCCTTACATACTCTAAATTTTTTAGAAAATTCAAAACAAACACATTTATTTAATATATATTCAACATTACTTTTGATTCCAACTGGAATCTCACAATTATTATGTCTTTCATTTTCTATACATCTTTTAAGAAAACATAATATTTTTAAATTTCAAAATACTTCTAAAAAAGTAGTTATTATAATGTTTTTATTTTTATTAACTGCATATGTCATTATAAACCTATCTTTATATTTTTTCGGAAATCTTACCATGAAAGACATTAAATTTCAAAAAATTTATTCAAATCCCACTATTAAAATTCACGATTTAGTTAAAATGAATATAATAAAAAAGCACCATTCAAAATTAATTTCTCAAAAAGCAAAAATTGGTAAGAATTTTATTAAAGATAAAAAAATTGTAATTGGTTTATTAACTAAAAATTCAGAATATCATATTCCTAATATGAAAATTAAATTAGAACTTATTGGCTCTATGTTTCAAAAATATAAAATAGTTCTATTTGAAAATGACAGTACAGACAATACTCGTTATCATCTAAAAAAATGGGAAAAAAATAATTCAAATGTCCATTTAATTAAATGTGAAAATAATCCTGAATGTAAATTTAATTGGAAAGATGCTAAATTATCTGGACTTTTATCCACAGAAAGAATGGATAAAATGAGATATATGAGAAATATCGTCTTTGACCATGTTAAAAAAAATTTTTCCGATTGGGATTACTATATGGTTATGGACTTTGATCTTTGTGGTTCATTATTTATTGATGGATTTTTGTCTTCTTTCTCATATAATTCTTGGGATGCTATGTTTTCCAATGGTCTGACTAGCTATCCATTTTTTTCTAAATTTATAATTTATGACAGTTTTGCTTATCAATCATTTGATGAAAAAATTAATAATGAAACAAACGTTATTAGAAAAAATCTTCTCATGAATGAAGAACTTGAAAATGCACAAAAAAATATGAATATTCAAAAATGTAAATCTGGATTTAATGGTCTAATCATTTATAAAATGAATAGTATTTTAAATTGCTCTTACGACAAAAATACGAAACAAGATTTTAAATGTGAACATATTGACTTACATCAAAATATGATTGATAATAATAATTCAAATATTTTTTATAATCCAAAAATGATTCTTTTTGTTGGACAACAAGGTCTGCATCGTAGTAAATTTTTAAATTCATCTATATGGTAATTGTAATATGTAATAAAAATATTTGATAATATATATTATATATAATATATATTAGATGTATTAGATGTATTTTTTAAAAAATTGAATTAATTTAATATCTTTAAAAAATATTAAATATATTAATGTCACATTTAACTAAAAAAAAAAATTTGGGTCAATATTTTACAACACATAAAAAACTTCAAGAAAAAGTTGTTGAATTTATTTTAAATAATCCTTCTATTATCCTTGAGCCATCCATAGGACAAGGAGATCTAATTACATGTATAAGAGAAAAAATACCAAATATAACATTTGATATGTATGAAATTGACACAAAAATTAAACTATTGGAAAATATAGAAAAAAATAAAGTAATTTATGGTGATTTTCTCGAACAAGTTATCTCTAAAAAATATCAGACTATTGTTGGAAATCCTCCATATGTTAGAACTACAAAAGGAAATCTGTATATTGAATTCACGGAAAAATGTTTTGATTTACTAGATAAAAATGGTGAGCTAATATTTATTGTTCCTTCTGATTTTTTAAAATTAACAAGTGCGTCTACATTATTAAATAAAATGATGTTAAATGGCACTTTTACACATATCTTTCATCCAAATAATGAAAAAATGTTCAATAATGCTTCAATTGATGTTATTATATTCCGATATTGTAAGAATGTATCAAATAAAAAGGAAGTTCTTTATAATGATAAAAAACTTTTTATTACTAATAGTAATGGACTAATTACATTCGCAGAAAGAAAAAATAATTTCACTTTACTTATTCAAGATTATTTTGATGTATATGTCGGACTTGTTAGTGGTAAAGAAAAAGTTTATAAAAATAAAGACCTAGGTAATATTAAAATATTAAATGGTAAAGATAAAAATGACAAATATATTTATATTGAAAATTTTCCTTCTCAAGATAAAAAAATTAATGAATATTTATTGCTGTATAAAGAGCAACTTTTACAAAGAAGAATTAGGAAATTTAATGAAAATAACTGGTTTGAATGGGGAGCGCCAAGAAATATAACAATCATAAAACAAAATATGGGAAAAGATTGTATTTATATTTACAATTTAACAAGAAAATCGGATGTTTCTTTTGTTGGAAAAGTTTCCTATTTTAGTGGCAGTTTAATTATGCTTTTACCTAAGAAACAATGTAATTTACATAATGTAGTATCTTATATCAATAGTAATACATTTAAATCGAATTTCACTTTTTCAGGAAGATTTAAAATAGGGCACAGACAGATATGTAATCATCATATACCTCCTACTTGTTTATAATTTTAATGTATGCATGTTTGAAATAAAATTTTCTCTCCAACTTTGTTTTGTTTGATGCATGCACTCTACAAATAGTTGAACTTTCTTCGTAATGTGATCATACTTAAATTTTCTATTTTTATTCCAACAAACTTGAAATGGTAGATTATTATTATTTGATTTTATTGTTGTTAAACCTTTGACACTATTAACAATTATATCTTTTGTATCTTTTTTATTAACAACTACAAAGTAATAATCCTTTTTATGGCAAGTATTATATGCTTTATTCTGTAATTTTTTATAAAGCACATCACTTAAATTACCATTATGATATGATTTTTTCAAATCCAATTTTTCATTTGTATAAGCTTGCACACACATTGCAAGATTTCCAACATTGTCATTTGTTTTGGTAGAAGTTGTTTTTATATTAATAGGAATCCATCCATACAAATAATCAAATACCATAACATCATACCACATTCTAATTTTTGGTTGTTTGATTTTTTCTTTAAATTTTTTCACAAGTAATGTAATAATTAACTTCTCATCAACACAACTATTTATTCTTCCATCCTTCATTTCAATAGAAAGATTGAAATTTTGTAGTCTTAAAAAGTTCTGTATTTTATAGAGAATTAAAGGAAGTATTTTTAATCGAAAAATAACTCCTCTAAACCATTTTTGTATTTTAATAACCATCCTTACATATAAATCTTCTATATTTTCACTATTCATATTTATGTATCCCATAATTACTATATTTATTTCAATTTTTAAAATACAAATTTATCAAAATAATCTTTTGATATTTCACATCCAATACAAATACGATTTGTATTTCTACAAGCATACATTGTTGTTCCACTTCCTAGAAATGTATCCACGACAATATCACCCTCATTTGAATGTTTTTTTATTAGTTCTTCAAATAACTTTAAACTTTTTTGTGTGGAATGAAATCTATCTTTTCCACCTTGTAGAGGAAACTTGTATATTCCATTATCATAATTACTATTAAATGTTGGTTTACTTCCTTTTACAGCAACAAGAGCAATTTCACGACAATTTGTTAAATAATTAATTTTACTATTTAGTGGCTGTGGATTTGTTTTAATCCATTCAATCATTCTTATTTGTTTGAACTTATTTTTTTCTAATAATTCTTTTAGTGTAGTTATTTTCCATAAATCAAAAAATATAATAAGAGTCCCACCTTTTTTTAATTTTTGATAATATTCTTTAATATATTCTTCTAATATTTCAATTGTAAAATTTTTATCCCAATCACCATAATCCGTTTTTACACAATATTTTTTTCCGTAAATTGTCCCGTATTTTAGAAAATTTTCTTTGTTTTTATCATCTGTTATATTATTTTTTCCTTTAAAAATATCCCACTGTTCTTCTGTTTTTGGTTCAATTAAATTATTTTTTACGTTTTCATAATGACTATTCATTCCTGTATTTTTTGAAATAATATAAGGAGGATCTGTTAATATTAAATGAACACTATCGTTTTCAATTTCTTTTAAAAGTTCCATACCATCTTTATTTTTTATATTAAATGACATTTATATATAAACTATAAAATTAGTATTTTTCAATTTTTGACAATAAATAAATTTAAAAGAAAAATTTTCATATAAAATGTCAGAAAATGAAAGACTTGATTGGAATGAATATTTCATGTCCATTGCAAAATTAGCGTCAATTCGAAGTGCTTGTTCAAGATTAAAAGTTGGTTGTGTAATAGTTAAAGATAAACATGTTGTGAGTATGGGTTATAATGGATTTTTACCATCATTTCCCCATGAATCAATAATTGTAAATAATCACGAACAAGCAACTGTTCATGCAGAGCAAAATGCAATTGCAGATGCAGCTTGTAGAGGAACATCAGTCAAGAATGGAACAGCATACATAACCCATTATCCTTGTATAAATTGTTTTAAAATTTTAATTGCGTCGGGAATTAAAGAAATTTATTATCTTGATGATTACAATAATGATAATATTATAAATAAATTATTACAGAAGAATTCATCTATTATTTTAAAAAAAATTGAAAACATTAATTATTTATAAACGAAACCGACATATAGGACAAGTTTCATTATTTGACAACCATGTATCAATACATTCTAAGTGAAATTGATGTCCGCATTTTAATTTACGACATATTTCTGATTTATATGTTTCAGAACATATAATACAATCTATACTTCCATTTAGAAAAACTTGTGATTTTTTTGCTAGTGTATAAACAGAGCAACCTTTTTTTTTTGGTTTTATTGTATAACCTTGAATTGTAAAATAATTATATGGTGTATGATTTATAAATGTGCGGTTTCTAACATATTCTCCATAGGCTAAACGTCTACGAAGTCCAGATGATAAATGATGATGAAACATTTTATATAAAGGCAAATAAAATTAATTCATAAAAAATTATTAGCAATAGAAAATATAATATCAAGTGATTGTTTTCCATTCAAACGGGGATCACATAAACTTTCATAATTTATATTTAAATTATTATCATCATTATCAACGCATTCTGTTACATTTTTATGTGTCATTTCTAAATGTATTCCAGCGGCAGTAGTTCCGCACTTTTTATGAATTTCAAAAAAATAAGAAATTTCATTTTTAATATGCAATAATGAACGCGTTTTTTTCTTTCCAACAGAAAATGTATTTCCATGCATAGGATCACAAATCCATACAACATTTAATTTTTTATCTTTGATTATTTGTATTAATTTTGGTAATTCATTTTTAATTTTTAAATGACCAAACCGGCAAATTAAAGAAATCTTACCCATTTCATTGTCAGGATTTAAAATATGAATAGATTCTACTAAATCATTATAATTTGTATTTTTTGAAACTTTTAAACCAATTGGATTATGAACTCCACGTAAAAATTCTACATGACTGCTATTTTTAAAGTTAGTTCTTTCTCCAATCCATAGAAAATGACAAGAACAATCATAATTCTTTTTAGATATACTATCTTCACGAACAAACTCTTGTTCGTAAGGTAATAACAAACATTCATGTGAAATATAAAAATCGGTTTGTGATAAAATATTTTGATTATTTAATCCTAAACCTTTCATAAAACATAAACTCTTATTTATATTATTTAAAATTCTCTCAAATTTCTTATAGATATCGTCATACAAAAACCAATTTTTTATATTATCAAGACCAGCATATCCACCTGACGAGAATGCTCGTAATATATTTAAAGTTTGAACTGATAAATTATATGCTGTAATCATTCTTTTTGGATCTATATACCTCTCATTTATATTATGAGAATTTATAATATCTCCAAAATAAGATGGATATTTTCTGCCTTCAATTATTTCATATGGCTCACTTCGAGGTTTTGCATATTGTCCTGCAATTCGTCCTATTTTGATACTTTTCTTTCCAGTAATAAATGTAGAAATAATTCCCATTTGTAATATTAATTTATAATAATCTTTGATATTATCTACGTGACAACTATCAAATTGCTCTGCACAATCGCCTCCCATTATAATGAAATTTCTTCCATATCCCGCTCCTGCTAAATCTTTTTTAAGATTTTCACACTCTAATGAAAAAACTATTGGAGGACTTTTACTTAAAATATCTTGAACTGTCTGTAATTCAGAATCATATTCTGGTATATGTTTTACTGTTTTTGTCTTCCAAGAATCTTTGCGCCAAGTATTATGATATTTAGTTAAACCTTGAAATGCAAATGCATAACTTATATTCAAAAATAAAAATAATAAATAAATCATTTTAAAGTTTGATACATTTCATATATTAAATCATTTTTTATTTAAAAAAATATATTCTATATATAAAATGGGAATCAAAAACTTGCATTCATTTTTGAAAAAAGTTAATTCTAATTTATATACCACTATTAATTTATCAGATTTAAAAAATAAAAGAATTGCAATAGATACTTCTATTTTTATGTGCAAATATAAAAGTATCTACGGTGATAAATGGATGAAAGGATTTTATCAACTTATTACTTGTCTTCAATCTTATTCTATAAAATTATTTTTCGTATTTGACTCAAAAGCCCCTGTTGAAAAATTACAAGAACAACAAAATAGAACAGATATGAAAAATAAAAATAAAGAAAGAATTGAATTAATAAATAAAGATTGGGAAGAATATGAAAATATGAATATACCTTTTGAAATAGATAATTTTAAAGAATTATTGGGCATAAAATTTCATTATTTAAGCAAATTTTTAGAAAAATAT